>Ga0209281_1000181_pt1 | contig 146200 bp, 121 predicted proteins | sample MedtruBG_FD_187514 | JGI IMG/M metagenome (GOLD analysis project Ga0209281, IMG submission 187514) | Root nodule microbial communities of legume samples collected from California, USA - Medicago truncatula BG (SPAdes) (version 2) | ecosystem: Host-associated > Plants > Roots > Nodule | place...
CCGCTGAAGCGGTAAACCCACCGGCTATCACCCAAACATTCGGGGTCGTTCGCGATTCGTTCCCGACGATCGTTCTCTTTCGCTGCTCCCGGCAGCTCAACCCCGCCTGAGTTGGGTCATCACCGGGGGCGATGAGAGCCGGGAACAAGGGCGTGGCTGCGAGACTTGCAGCGACTGTGACGTTCTGTGTAACTGCGGATTTGAAGCGAGGCACGGTTCCGGCTTAAATCGCCTCGGTTTTCTCTCCGACTGGCCGGGGTCCGGGCGTCGGGAACGGCCGGAGGCTGAGAGCGTTGGGAACGCATCTCAGCCGACCCAGGACTGGGAGATAAAACGGAGGTCTGCCGCTTCAGCGGTCGATTTATTTCGCCGGGAGTCCGGGGTCTCGGGGGAATGACGGTGATTCACCCGAGACGTTCACCGGTGCGGGGGCTGCATATAAAACAGGGCTGGAAGTGAACGGAAATTTAACCAGCCCTGTATAGCCGAGGATATTTGTGATTTAGAGGCAGCCGCTGAGGGATGAAGGGAAAAACTACTCCGGATCTAACTCAAAACGCTCCGCAATATACCCCAGCGCCTGAGACACCCCATCCGCACTGATGGTATGCACCACGCCCGGCTCAAACAGCGTTTCGACCTCTGCCCCGGCCTCCGTCAGCGCAGCGGCCGCCGCTTCACTTTCAGACCACGGAATAACCTGGTCGGCCATACCGTGAATCAGCAGCGCCGATGCATCTGCCGCGACTTGATACGGTTTTGGCGACGCCAGACGGCCTGAAAATGCTACCACGCCCGCCAGTGGGAACCGGGAAGTGGCCAGCACATCCAGAGCCATGATAGAACCTTGCGAAAAACCGAGCAGGATGACCTGATCTTTACCCGGCGTCACATCATGTTGTTCAAAAATCGCCTGCAGCTTAGCGTCAAACGCGGCGCGGGCGTCAACCACTCGCTGCGGCCAGTTCTGCTCGGTAACGTCCGCAAGGCTGAACCACTGCCAGGCATCGCCGCCGCCGTCAAACGGCTCGCTGCCGTTCGGTGAGGCGAATAATACTTCCGGCATCACCTGCTGAACGAAGAGCCCCAGCCCTTCCAGATCCGCCCCTGAACTTCCTACGCCGTGCAACATAACGATCAGTTTTTTCATGTCCCTGCCTTCTGCTAAAACCGGTATTGACTGCTTCTCAGGCGCTTACCTTATCCTGGTCACACCCCACGGAACAAGTAAACCGCAGCTAACCGGGTGCCAGAACCGCACTTGCCTTTGAGCAACTGCTCAAGTATATTTCGCGCTTGAGCAACCGCTCAAATTTGTTCTTTTTAGAGGCATTAACCATGCGCTTCACTAATCGCTGGCTGATTCTGGCGATCCTGACCAGCACCCTGTTTCTTATCATTATTGATATGACGGTGCTCTATACCGCGCTGCCGCGGCTCACCCAGGCTTTAAACGCAACCGCGTCAGAAAAGCTGTGGATCATTAACGCCTATCCGCTTGTGGCGGCGGGCCTCCTGCCGGGCGCGGGAATGCTGAGCGATCGTCTCGGCCACAAACTGATGTTTATGTCCGGGCTGCCGGTTTTCGGCATAGCTTCGCTTTGCGCGGCTTATTCGCCCACGGCCGAGCTGCTGATCGCTTCACGCGTATTTCTGGCTATTGGCGCAACCATGATGATGCCCGCCACGCTTGCCATCGTGCGTCAGGTCTTTACCAACGAACGCGAGCGCGCGCTGGCTATCGGCATCTGGTCTGCCGTCGCCTCGGCGGCTGCCGCGCTTGGCCCGGTTATCGGCGGCGTGCTGCTGGAATACTTCTGGTGGGGCTCGGTCTTCCTCATCAACGTGCCGGTCGTGTTGCTGGTTATCGTCTTTGCCTGGTTCCTGATCCCACGTGACGCCGGGAACGCGAGCCGCCCGTGCGATTTCACCGCTTCGCTGCTGATTATGCTTGGCCTGGTGGGCGTAATTTATGCCCTGAAGGAACTCAGCAAAATGGACGCCTCGCTGCTTATCGCGGTGGGTTCCCTGCTGGCTGGCGTGGTATTTTTAACGCTGTTTGTCCGCCGCCAGCAGCGTTCGGCGCAGCCGATGATCGACTTCTCTCTGTTCCGTAACCGCATGTTTGCCAGCGGCATTAGCGTGGCGATTATCACCATGATCGCGTTAACGGGCATTGAGCTGGTGCTGACCCAGCGCCTGCAGCTCGTTCTGGGCCTGACGCCGCTTTTAGCGGGGCTGTCAATTTTACCCATCCCGATTGGCTCCGCCCTTGCCTCACCGCTGGCGGGCGTCATGCTGCCGCGCTGGGGAGGTGCAAAATTAATGGTCTTTGGCCTGCTGGTCACGACGATTGGCATGAGCGGCATGGCTTTGCTGGCCGATTACAGCCTGACGCCGCAGCTCGGCGCGCTGTTTGTCATCGGGCTTGGGCTTGGCGTGGCGTTTACCGCCGCTTCGACCTCAATCATGCTCAACGCGCCGGAAGAGAAAGCCGGCATGGTCGCCGCGATTGAAGACGTGTCCTGGGAAATGGGCGGCGTGCTCGGCGTCACCCTGCTGGGCGGCCTGATGACCGCGGTCTACAGCGCAAGCCTGGTGCTGCCGGAAGGGTTAGTCGCCGGGAACAGCGCCTACGACAGCCTCGATGAAGCATTGCATCTTGCAGGCTCAATGAGCACGGCGAGCGCCCAAATGCTGACGGAGCTGGCGCGTATCGCGTTCAGCCAGGCCTATCTCACCGTGGTTATCTGCGCTGCGGTCCTGGTCGCGGCGAGTACCTTGGTCTTGAAATATGTGCTGCGTCAGTCAGGAAAGCAATCCAGCCAGATCGCTAAAAGCTGATAAGATGCCCCGCTAGCGTTCAGATAACCGTGGATATGTCATGAAAGAAGCACCGGACACGCTGAGAAGCAAAATCCTGAGCGGGGCCATTGAGCTGTTCATTGAGAAAGGCATCGAGAAAGTCACCACCCGCGAACTCACCGAGCGGGTGGGCATCTCGCGCAGCCATATCTATCACTACTTTCGCGACTGGCAAACGCTGTGCATCGAGGCGATGACCGAGTTTTTAATGGCCGACCTGCACAGGTTTACCGCTGAGACCGACTCGCTTTCCCCAGCAGATAAACTGCAGCGGCTGATCCACACCTATCTTCCTCATGCTCCGGACGCGGTGTGGCAGCTCTATGGCGCACTGTGGCACCAGGCGGCGCACAGCGGCATATGGGCCGAACTGGCACTGATCATGACGCAGAAATGGGAAAAGGTGCTGGCCGATATCATCGACAGCGGCATCGCCGCCGGGGTGTTTAAAGCGGTGGATGCGGCAAGAATTACGCGCCAGTTTAGCGCCCTGCTAAACGGCTATGCCGACAAACTGCTGGTCGCCTCAGCGCCCGCCGACAGGCAGCTGGCGCTGGACGATATTGACGATTTTATCCGCCTGCTGCTTCGCGCGGGCTAAATCGCTATCCTGCGGCTTATCTCTACCACCCGATCGCCTGGCAGACGATAATAGTGCGTCACGTGCGTGGCGTTTCTCACCATAAAGGCAAAGCACTTCCGCTGCCAGCTCGCCATGCCCTGCCCGTCCTCACGGGCAACAATGGTTTCGTGCCCAAGGTAATACGTTACGTCCTCAACGCTAAAGTCGCAGGCCATTTCCCCTAACCTCGACATCAGCTCCGGAATGTCCGGGCGCTCCATAAAACCGTACTGGGCGATGCCGCGCCAGTAGCCCGCCGCCTGTTCCACGATTACCAGCCTTTCACCCGCCGGCACGCGCGGCACGTTCATGATTGAAATCGTCAGCGACAGCACCTGCTGCTGTAGCGCGTGGTTGCGGGCCACGTGCCAGCGCATCACCGGGGGAATGCCGTTACGGGTTTTGGTCAGGAACACCGCCGAGCCCTGCACGCGCGGCACCTCACGCTCTTTTAGTGCGGCAAAGAACGTGTTCACGTCGATAACTTTTTCGTTCACCGCGTTGGACGCCGCCGCCGCGCCACGGTGCCAGACCAGCATCGTCGTGCAGACCACCGCCGCCAGCAGCAGCGGAATATAACCGCCTTCCAGGACTTTGATCAGGTTCGCTATCAGGAAGCAGGTATCGACAATTAAAAAGCCCCCCGCCACCAGCGCGCTGGTCAGCCGCCGCCACTGCCAGATATGGCGCATCGCGACATACAGCAGCCCGGAGGTCATCAGCATGGTGAGGGAAACGGCAATCCCGTAGGCAGCCGCCAGATTTTCAGAGGACTTAAAGAACACCGTCAGGAACAGCGTAACGCCCATCAACAGCCAGTTGATTGTGCCGATATAAATTTGCCCGTAGCTCTCCGCTGCCGTCTGGCGAATACGCAGGCGCGGCAGCCAGCCCAGCTGTATTGCCTGCCGGGTCATCGAAAATGCCCCGGTGATAATCGCCTGGCTGGCAATAATCGTGGCCAGCGTGGCCAGAATCACCAGCGGGATCAGCAACACAGGTGGGCAAAGGCGGAAGAAGATATTCTGGGTGATATCGGCCCCGGAAAGGATCAGCGCCGACTGCCCGGCATAGTTGAGCAGCAGGCTCGGAAACACCACGCCGTACCACGCCAGCCAGATAGGCTTTTTGCCAAAATGCCCCATGTCGGCATACAGCGCCTCCGCCCCGGTAACGCACAGAAACACGCCGCCCAGCACCATAAAGCTGACAAAACCATTGGAGACGAGAAACTGCAGGCCGTACCACGGATTGATAGCCAGCAGCACGGCAGGATGCTGCGCGATGCCCCAAATCCCCAGCCCGGCGATAGAAATAAACCACAGCGCCATAATCGGCCCGAAGACTTTGCCGATCTTCGCCGTCCCGAAAGGCTGTACGGCAAACAGCAGCACCAGAATGGTCACCGCAATCGGCAGCACCCAGGTTTCTGCCTCCGGCAGGATCATGTTCAGCCCTTCGATTGCGGAGAGCACCGAAATCGCCGGCGTAATCGCCCCGTCGCCATAAATCAGCGCCGCCCCTAACAAAGCCGCCAACACCACCCAGCGTGAGCCTTTATCTCGAGCCACCAGCAGCGACATCAGCGCCATGATCCCGCCCTCGCCGTGGTTGTCGATGCGCATGGCGAACATCGCATACTTCACCGAGGTAATAAGGATAAGCGTCCAGATAATCAGCGACAGCAGCCCCAATATCACCGACGGGGTTGGGTTGTTCCCGGAAAGCAGCAGTACCGTTTTCAGGGTATAAAGCGGGCTGGTGCCGATATCGCCGAACACCACGCCGAGCGCGCTCCCGGCGAGAATAAACTGATGCGGCGTTGTCCCGGAGGCTTCCGCGCCGGCCGTCTGCGGCTGGTTTGTCATGCACAATCCTTTCGGTGATTTTTCTGGCAGTTGCCATGATAAAGTATAGAGGTGGATAAAAAACTTCAGATAAACAGCGGCAAATAAAAAAGGCCCAACGGTTCCCCGCCAGGCCAAAAGGTACTCCACATTAAAACTCTTTTTTAATTAAAGACCATCCCGCCGTCGATAAGCAGCGACTGGCCGGTCATATAGTTGGAGTCGGCGCTGGCCAGGTAAGACACGCAGGCGGCGACGTCTTCTGGTTCAGACAGACGGCCCAGGGTGATGCGTTTTGCGAACTCAGCGGTGCCGTAGCCCAGCGGTTTGCCTGCAGCTTCGGAGACCTGGCGGTCGATTTCAGCCCACATCGGGGTTTTAACGATCCCCGGGCAGTAGCCGTTAACGGTAATACCGAGCGGAGCCAGGTCACGGGCGGCGGTTTGGGTCAGGCCGCGAACGGCAAATTTGCTGGAGCTGTAAACGGCCAGTTCCGGGTTGCCCACGTGCCCTGCCTGGGAACAGGCGTTAATGATTTTCCCGCCGTGGCCTTCCGCTTTGAAGGCTTTAACCGCCGCCTGAATGCCCCAAATCACGCCCTTCACGTTGATGTTGTAAACCTTGTCGACGATTTCCGGGGTAATGTCTTCGATCGGCGTAGAAGGCGCCACGCCCGCGTTATTCACGATAACGTCAAACCCACCCAGTCCTTTACGGGCAGCTTCAACGGCGGCAAACACCTGGTCGCGGTCGGAAACGTCTGCGGTCACTTCCAGCGCGCGGCCACCGTTGCGGTTAATTTCGTCCGCCACTTCTTTGGCTGTTTTCGCGTTAAAGTCAGCCACGGCGACGGCAAAACCGTCTTTGGCCAGACGCAGCGCGATAGCTTTACCGATCCCCTGACCGGCACCGGTAACCAATGCTACTTTTTTCATCACAATATCCTTCTGTCATTTAAAGAATTTGGCTGAGATGCAGCTGACTCATCAGCAGATGGTTGTCGCTGTAATCAACCGGAATCGCTACCACCGCCGGGCCGTTAACGTCCATTGCGGCGCGTAAAGTCGGCTCCAGCGCCTCGGCGCTTTCCACCGCAAAGCCTCGTGCGCCAAAGGCGTCCGCGTAAGCTTTGAAATCCACCGGCCCGAAGTTAACGCCCGACAGGCGCTGGTATTTTTTCTCTTCCTGAATCGCCACCATGTTGTAGGCGTTGTCCACCCAGATGATGTGCAGCACGTTTGCCCCCAGGCGCACCGCCGTTTCAAGCTCCATGCTGGACTGCAGGAAACCGCCGTCGCCGGAAACCGAAACCACCTTGCGGCCGGGGTTCACCAGCCAGGCACCGATGGCCCACGGCAGCGCCACGCCCATGGTTTGCTGGCCGTTAGAAATCATTAACTGACGGGCACGGAAGCTATACAGGTAACGGGCGATCCAGATATGGAAGCTGCCCATGTCGACGGTTAAGGTCACGTCGTCGTTCACGATGTCCTGCATCGCACGCACGATACGCAGAGGGTGCAGCGCAAACTGGTTTAGCTGTGCGCCACGGCGGCTCAACAGCTCGCGCTGATGCTGCCTGTCGACGAGAATTTCGGACGCCCGCGGGCTAAGAATCAGAGGTTTATCGATGCGAGCGGTCAGTTTGTCCAACGTGCTGGCAATATCGCCAACCAGCTCAACGTCCGGCACGTAATTACGTTCTTCATAGGCGGGCAACACGTCGATATGCACCAGCGTGGCATCGCCGGTATTCCACATCGCCGGCTCATATTCTACCGGGCTATAGCCGATACAAATCACCAGGTCGGCAAGCTGCAGCAGTCGGTCACCGGCCTGATTGTTAAACAGCCCTACACGCCCGGCGAAGCGAGCAAAGTGCTGCTGATTCACCGCGCCAGCGGCCTGGTAGGTGCTGGTCACCGGGATATGGCTTTTTTCCAGCAGATGGAACAGCGCGGCGCTGTTTTCGTCCTGGCTTGCCATCAGGCCCAGCAGGAAAATCGGGTTTTTAGCGCCAGCGATAAGCTTCGCAACTTCTGCAATGCCGGCATCAGGCGCGGCACCGGCTTTAACTGAGCCGTTAGCAGGCAGGATATTGCCGGTTGCCGGGCCGTCGCTGATGTCCTGCGGCAGGCTGACAAAGGCGCTGCCGGGGCGACCGTGCTCGGCGGCGCGGAAAGCATTCGACACCACCTCAGCAATCGCATCCGAAGAAGAAACCTCTACCGAATATTTGGTTACCGGGCTGAACATCGCCACCGTGTCCATGCTTTGATGCACCAGCTTGGCTTTATCCGAACGTTTCACCGCCCCACCCAGCGCCACAACCGGGTCGCCTTCGCTGTTGGCGGTCGCCATGCCGGTAATCAGGTTTGAACAGCCAGGGCCGGACGTCACCAGCGCAACGCCCGCTTTTCCGGTGATGCGCCCAACCGCCGCGGCCATAAAGGCGGCGTTGGCCTCATGGCGCACCGGAATAAGCTCAATCGGCGAATCATTCAGTGAGTCAAAAACCTTATCAATCTTCGCCCCAGGGATCCCAAAGACGTGCTTCACGCCCTGCGCTTCCAGCTGGCCGACCACCATGTCTGCGCCATGCGCCCACTGACGCAAAGGTTTTTTATTATTCATTGCTCACATCTCCTTCAGGGAACGCTAGTTTTCGACCGCACGAATCGCGGCGTCGAGATTTTCGGGGTGCAGGTTGGCGTTAAGAAACGCCTTGTCTGCGGGGAGGTCGATCATCAGTTTGTGGATCTCGCCGAAGGTCAGCACGCCATGCTCCAGCTGATAATCGAGCAGGTGTCCGCCGCCCTGGCGGTCATCGGTAATAAAGTGTTCGTGATAGCCCGCGACGTTAATACCCTGCATATGCTGCGGCGTGCGGAACCCTACCAGGACGCCTTCCCGACCGTTAAAACGGAACACCGGCTGGTCGTCCAGCACGTCCGTCATGGCGCGATAAGGTGGCTTCTGGCGAGGAACCGTGCGGGTGTGGGCATGGCGGAAGTGACCGTCGATGCGCAGCGCACAAAACAGGTTATCGGAAGGGATTTTTGCATCGATAATCTCGTGCAGCTTCTGGCGGCTGGTGGTGCTGTCAATCTGCAGGCGGTGCTGCGGCTTAAACCAGGTCATCACCGCAAACGGCGTTTTCTGCTGCGGGCTGGCCGCCCTGGCGCTGCCGTCTGAACGTAGCTGGTAAACCTGACTATTAAAGGCGATCATCTCGCCGTCCAGCTCGTTAAACGTCCCCAGGCCAAAGTCACCGCGCTTCAGCAGGTCGGCCATGGTGGTTTCTCCTTCATAGACGCCGCTCAGCAGAGCGCTCATCAATGAAGTCTGATATATCATATTTTCTTTATTGGCTTTGGCGAAGGTCTCGACCATCTCCAACAGACTTTCTTCACAGGAACATAGAGTTAGATCGCTCATGGCGTCCGCCCTCTCTTGCTAAAGGTTAAGAAACATTAATTAAATGTTGACGTGATCAAGCTCACAGTTCCAATATAAAAGCCCTTCTGGTTTGAGACGTTTTTGATATGGAACTTCGCTATCTCCGCTACTTCGTCGCCGTCGCGCAGACGCACAACTTCACCCGAGCCGCCGAATTATTGGGTATTTCCCAGCCTCCTCTTAGCCAGCAAATTCAAAGACTTGAACGTGAAGTAGGCACCCCACTGCTGCATCGCCTAACGCGCGGCGTTGAGCTGACCGATGCGGGAGAAGCGTTTTACCAGGATGCCTGCCAGATTCTGGCCCACAGCGATGCGGCGCTAGAAAAAGCGCGCGGCATTGCACGCGGTATTAACGGCAAGCTGTCGCTGGGTATCGCCAGCTCTAACGCTTTTAATCCGAAGATCTTTTCCCTGCTGCGCCAGTTTCAGGCGCATTACCCTGCCATTGAGCTGCGCCAGCGGGAAACCAATATGGCCGGGTTAATGCAGGAACTGGATGAAGGGTTGCTGGACGTGGCGTTTGTGCGCCTGCCCTGTGAAAGCAGCAAAAGATTCAATCTCAAGCCGATCGCCGAAGAGCCGATGACGATCGCCCTGCATAAAGATCATCCGCTGTCCGGGGAGAGCGAACTCGCGCTACAGGCGCTGGTTGATGTTCCACCGATACTTTTCCCTCAGGAAGTCGCCCCGGGGCTTTATGAATTGATGTACAACGCCTGCCTGCGGGCCGGCATTAACCTGAAGAACGCTCGCCAGGCTTCACAAATCTCCTCCTCTCTGAGCATGGTGGCCGCAGGCTTCGGCTTTGCTTTAGTGCCACAGTCCATGACCTGTATCAGCAGCCCGAACGTGACTTTTCATGCGATTCGCGGTGACCAGGTGAAAACGGACGTCGCCCTCGCCTGGCGGCAGTTTGAACGCTCGCCGTCGGTGAAACGCTTTATACAGCTGTTCGGCCACTAGCGGGTATGACGCTGCTGTTCCTGCCCGCAATGTATGCCATTTGGTTCAAAATTCGCCCATAAAAGGCCAAAAGCTAACCTATTCCCTCAGCCCGTTGAACCTCTCTGCGGGCCATATTCCAAATCATGAACGGCGCTCATGTTCTAATGAAATTAAATCACTTTTACTAAAACTGTGACTCAGGCATAAAAGATGCAATATTGTTAACAACACGCAAATTGTTAATGACATGCAATATGAAGATTACTGACAGGTAAAACCACAGCTAACCAAAGGTTATCTGTGTGAAATCAAGCAGTAGAACAGGCCAAAAAACAGAATTAAGGTGCCGGATTACCATGACTAAAGCGTTTACTTTTACTCTTAAGAGCATTGTTTTTGATGAGAATTACAACCCATCAGGGAATACGCGCATCACAACCAATTTTGCTAACCTGGCCCGCGGCGAGAAGCGTCAGGAGAACCTGCGTAACGCTTTGATCATGATGAATAACCGCTTCAATTCGCTGGCAAGCTGGGACAACCCAACGTCCGATCGCTACGCCGTTGAACTTGAAATTGTTTCCGTTGAGCTGGATATCGAAGGCCAGGGTAAAACCTTCCCGGCGATTGAAATCCTTAAAACACATGTTCTGGATAAAAAAACTAATCAGCGCATCGAAGGTATCGTGGGGAACAACTTCTCTTCCTACGTGCGCGACTACGACTTCAGCGTTCTGCTGCCGGCGTACAACCAGGATCGCGCTGAGTTCAGCATCCCGGAGAACTACGGCGACCTGCACGGGAACCTGTTCAGACACTTCGTCAGCTCGGACACTTACAAAGAAAACTTCAACAAAGCGCCGGTGATTTGCCTGAGCGTATCCAGCAAGAACGTCTACCGTCAGACGGGTAATCGCCACCCGGTGCTCGGCATCGAATACGAGCAGGATGCGTCTTCCCTGACCGATATCTATTTCAACAAAATGGGGCTGAAGGCTCGCTACTTCATGCCGCCAAACAGCGTGGCGCCTTTCGCGTTCTACCACACGGGCGACCTGGTGAATGATTACTCGAATCTCGAGCTTATCAGCACCATCAGCACCATGGAGACGTTCCAGAAGATTTATCGCCCTGAGATTTACAACGCGAATTCCCCGGCCGGGCTGTGCTACCAGCCGAGCCTGAACCACCAGGATCATTCATTTACTCAAATTGTTTACGATCGGGAAGAACGCAGCCGGTTGGCCATCGAACAAGGGAAGTTTACTGAAGAGCACTTCATCAAACCGTACCAAACAATTTTAGAGCAGTGGTCTGCTAACTACCCTCTTTGAGACACCAAATACAAGGTCATCCGTCATGAAAAGATTATTGCCTACGTCCACCGCCGGCAGCCTGCCTAAACCATCCTGGCTGGCTCAGCCTGAAACGCTGTGGTCGCCGTGGAAACTGCAGGATCAGGAATTAATTGAGGGTAAACAGGACGCCCTGCGCCTGTCGCTGCACGAACAACAGCTGGCCGATATCGATATCGTCAGCGACGGCGAGCAGACTCGTCAGCACTTCGTCACCACCTTCATCGAGCACCTGGACGGCGTGGATTTTGAGAAGCGCGAAACCGTGCGTATTCGTAACCGCTACGATGCCAGCGTCCCGACCGTTGTCGGCGCCGTGGCTCGCCAGAAGCCGGTATTTGTGGAAGACGCTAAGTATCTTCGCAAGCTGACCAAACAGCCGATCAAGTGGGCGCTGCCTGGGCCGATGACCATGATCGACACGCTGTATGACAACCACTACAAAAGCCGTGAAAAGCTGGCCTGGGAATTCGCCAAGATCCTGAACCAGGAGGCGAAAGAGCTGGAAGCCGCCGGGGTGGACATCATTCAGTTCGATGAGCCAGCCTTCAACGTGTTCTTCGACGAAGTTAACGAGTGGGGCATTGCCACGCTGGAACGCGCCATCGAAGGCCTGAAGTGCGAAACCGCCGTGCACATCTGCTACGGCTACGGCATCAAAGCCAATACCGACTGGAAAAAGACGCTGGGCTCCGAGTGGCGCCAGTACGAAGAGGCGTTTCCAAAGCTGCAGACTTCGAACATCGATATCATCTCGCTGGAGTGCCATAACTCTCACGTGCCGATGGATCTGCTCGAACTGATCCGTGGCAAGAAAGTGATGGTTGGCGCTATCGACGTGGCAAACCACGCCATTGAGACGCCGGAAGAAGTCGCCAACACGCTGCGTAAAGCGCTGCAGTTCGTCGATGCCGAAAATCTCTACCCTTCCACCAACTGCGGCATGGCTCCGCTGCCGCGTCAGGTAGCCAGAGGCAAACTGCACGCGCTAAGCGCAGGGGCCGAGATCGTTCGCAGAGAGATTCTGGGTAAATAACCGGAAGTTTATGTTGCCAGCCTGGCGGTTGAAAAATCGCCAGGCTTTTTTCGCCCTGCCAGCGCCCTATCCCGCCAATGCCCGCCCTGGCAAGTGATTTAATGCTCCAATACGCAACCCATCAAACTATTCAGACATGTATTATTAATCTGCTAACATGCAGCATTACTCGTATAAATATATTATAAATTAGCTGAGCAAATATTTTAAATATGTTGCATTCTATATTCCACGTTTCATCTTTGAGATTTAAAAAACCAGCTCGCACTAAAATAAGATAAATATCACCCTTATTTTGTTCATGTAAGCACAAAAAATCAGCCAAAAATAATTTAACCCTACAAGACTGCCGTCAAGGCCATTAACGCTACAAATCCGCATAAAATAGCCTCTGTGTTTTATAAGGAATATATTCCCACATCAAAAATAGTGGTTTTGACAAAAAAACAGTACCACTCTAACTTTCTAACTCACTCAGCAATTCTCTCGCCTTTTAGGTTTGCTCTGCCCGCTATTTAATTAGCTGGTTTTTAATGAGGAGTAGAAATATGGCCTGGACCTTTTATCTAACAATAACGAATGCCACGGACAGGGTGCTTGAAGTCGACAGTAGTTCTATCGAATGGGGAACCTGGTACCGGAACTCCGTAGATGGCCGGGGCCCCATTAGCATTGAACCTAACGCTACCGTTCAGGCCCTGGGTATCCGTGCGGCCAGGGGAACATGGACGGGGTATGAATGCCACGCGCAATGGAAAGACAAAGTACCTCCCGGGCAAAAAGGCTATGGCGCAGTTTCTCTCATGATCGATGTTCCTTTTAGCGGCTCTAACGACTCAAGCCTGGTTGCAGGCGGAGCCCTGACCGCAAGCGGATGGACGGATTTACCCGGCGGAGGCCATGACTTTAGTCGTTCTATAACGATCCGAGCCGGGCGAGACAAGAAATTGTTGATACTGGATGAAGGAGTAATCCCGGTGAAAGTACAACAGACTGATGCTGTCGAGGAAGAATATCGTACCTGGCTGCTTGAGCTGGCGGCAAAAAACCCGGACGTTCGCAACTGGAGCGACGTCGAGAAAGATTTACAGGCCATTGATGATTTCAACCCGCTGCAGTACATCCCTGACGGACCTTACCTGACGAAGCGACTGCTGGCTCGCTCAGAGCCTCTGGTGGTAGAACCCGCGCTTTGGGAAGGTATTGGCGATGTGGATTACCCCACGCCCTATGCGCAAGACCTGTTTATCGACGAATATTTTGCCGTGGCAATTTACAGCGTGGGAAATAACCCGCGTACCTTTATTAACGTTCCTGCTGGCTCAACACGCAGCACCAGTGAAAAAGTTACTGTCACTTCAGCCATTAAAAATGTTCTGACCGTCAACTGGTCACTCAAGACTTCTCTTTCCGAAAAAGCCGCAGACCCTATTACAGGCTCAGAAGTGGCTTCCAGTATGGATATGGAATTCGGCGTGACCAATGTGCTGGAAGTAAGCCGTGAATCCGTAACCGAAAAAATCGTAGAAGAGTCCTTCACCGCGCCGCCAGACAGCGATGTACTGATTGTTCCCTGGGTATTTAGCACAGCGGTAGTGATTTATCGCCGCACTAAAAAAGGTAACGTCAGCCTGGTCGCCGTCTCCGAATGGGCGCAAATGCAATTCTTTAAAAGCTACAGAGTACAAACCCTGTTCAAACTTGAATCTGGAGATGCGTCATGAAAACACTCGTTATGGCAATACTCACCGCTATTCTATTCCAGGGCATGGCCCTGGCGGATACGCAAAACCCGGCATCCGGAGCTTTGCCTGCTAATGAAAAACCACCTCTTGTTCAGACAGACGACGAACATAAAGCCAGCAAGGCAAATGCCGATCGTAATGAATGCTGGTCAGCCAGAAATTGTAGCGGCAAGATCCTTAATAATAAGGATGCGCATAACTGCAAAAACTCCGGGGGTAAATCCTGGCGGGGTAAAAACTCCAGCCAATGCACTAATCTTTAATTTATAGATACCGAAGAAACTATCCTGTCTTTAGATATTATGGACAGGATAGTTTTGGCGAGTGATATAGCTTCATTCATCTACTGATGAATCCAGATACCGCTCAGATTTCAAGTGCAGCAACGATCGCAGCTTCCATTTTCTCCGGAGTCGTAAGCGGTGCAAAACGCTTGAGCGGCTTCCCGTCCCGTCCAATCAGGAACTTGGTGAAGTTCCACTTGATTCGTCCCCCCAACACGCCCGGCAATTCATTTTTCAGATAACGAAACACCGGATGCGCTGCGGTTCCGTTAACCTCGACTTTTGCAAACATCGGGAAGCTCACACCGTAGTTAATATGGCAGGTCCGCGCGATGTCATCGGCGTCGCCGGGTTCCTGCTTACCAAACTGATTACAGGGGAAACCAAGCACCACCAGCCCCTGCGCGGCGTACTTCTTATAGAGCGCTTCAAGGCCCGCGTATTGCGGCGTAAAGCCACACTGGCTGGCGGTGTTCACCACCAGAACCAGCTTGCCCGCGTAATCAGACATGGAAATCTGTTGGCCAGTGAGGCTGGTGGCCGTCAGTTGATGAAAGGGGTTCATGTTGGAGTCCTTAGAGCTTGTCGACATTGCCACGCAGCGCGGGCCGTAATTCTTCTATCGCTAACTTAGCAACGCACAATGCGGTGGGGTTATTGTTTTCACTTTCAAGTGACCACACCGCAGACAGTCCGCACCAGGCAATGATCCATTTGAGCAGACGTTCCCTGTCCAATTTTGCCATCTCGCTAACGTTACGCAACCTGCGCCTGAATATCTCCGGAACAGTAGCGACTTCCGGTACGGGATTATCAAGATCCGGATTAGTAAAAATATTAGCAAAATCGAATCCCCGCTCCCCTATGACTCCTTTAGGATCGATCGCCAGCCAGCCCGAGGATGCAAAATCAAGCACATTGCCGTGGTGTAAATCACCATGCAAGGCCACAACATCCTGTGGAGAGGTGAGCAGTTCTTGCGAGATATCTGAACAAAATGCCAGCAAGCCGTCCCGCTGCTGCGCCACTGCTTTTAGCGGAGAAAACCAATCATCCAGCGAAGGCAACTGGGGCAAAGGCTTTTGCCGAACGCGATGCAGCCTGTTTGCCGTGGCACATAAAATACGGCAAGCTTCGAGATCCTGACCTTCTCTGGACATTATGGCTAATGACGCGGGGCCTGTGGCCCGGCCGAGGAGAATGGCTTCATTTTCATGGGCAATAACCTGTGCTGCACCATCACCTTCCCACCATACCATCAGTGAGTTACCCGCTTGTTCATCCCGGTCATCCGTAACTTTCAGCATGGCTTCTATACCATGAGCTGCGGTTTTAACCAGAACTAACTGTGACGTATGAGTTTTAAAAGGAGTACCGTCCGGAATAAGATCCCAGCGATTTATCCAAGAGGTTAATTTGTCTTTATCCATGATTCGTCCTTTTATCGCTCACTGCGCAACTTTGACGGTTTAGTGTTTATTGTCCGACAGGACGAGGAAACCACCAAACTTCGTATTAATGGGTTAACCATAACCTGATGCCTTCTGAGTTACGTTTGATTTGCCCTCTTCCTACCAGGGCTTTCGCGCTCTGACAGTTAGTGTCTAATTAAATTTGAAGTCAAATCTTAAAGAGAAAGATTTACTTATATACGAGTTATTTTAACTTAAGCTTCTTTTTAAGTTCAGGTCTGTAATAGAATGATAATGGGATGACTGAGCAAGTGTTACCATCTCCAACCGCTAAAACGTGTCGTTGAAAATAGCCCGTACCATTACTACCACCTTCGTCATCAATCTTAAAAGCTGTAAAGTCTTCTGCATATTTTACAAGTTCATCTTTTGTCATTCCTGTTTCAAATAAGCCACTCGATAATTCTAGTGATGTTTCAACCTCAAAATATCTTGCGCATCGTAAGGTCAATAATTTCCCATTATTTAATTCACCACCAATAATAAAGTGAAATTTAGCGCGCGGGTCGTTCAGAAATGCCTTCGCTGCGTTATCAAGACCTTGCTTACCAAGTAAAAACTTCTTGTATTCATCTTTGAAATGATCGAGTGTTTTTTTGAATTCAATTATAAAATATTTACTATCCTTACCAACAACCGCATCAGAAATAGACTCTGTAGGCCCTGCCAAAGGAGATACAAGGTTAAGCGCACAGTCTCTAAAGGCTCTTAAGATGAAAGTATACTCGACATGCTTTTCCCACCATGATACTTCTTTAATTGCGTTATCACTCATTACACGCTCCTTATTAAATTGTAAAACTGTATTTACCATGCCAAACTATAGTGCAGTTTAAATCCCTAAATAATGATACGGCTTGAAACTTCTGATTCAAATTACAGTTACTTTAACCGACGGTGAATTATGCCATTTCACTCGACTTAACGATTCACTTTTTGATCTACTAATATTAAGACTCATCCCAGGGCCTCCCCGCAATCCGAGCCTTAAGCAGCTCGATAAACTTCTGCGCTCTTGGACTTCTTTCTGCCTGTGAGGCGCCGCTCAGCGCCACGATGTCGGCATCCGGCAGCGTATATTCCGGCAGCAGTCTCACCAGCTCGCCGAGGTGAATTTGCGGCAGCACGTCCCACTCGGAGCGCATGATGATTCCCCTGCCCGCCAGCGCCCACTCTTTTACCACCCGTCCCTCATTGCTTGCCAGCTTTGGCGAAATACGCTGCGGGCAATCCCCTTGTGGACCGGAGAAACGCCACAGCGTGACGTCTTCGCTGTTTTCCCGCAGCGCAATACAGTCGTGATCTACAAGCTGTTCCGGCGTCAGCGGCGTACCTTTTCGGTTCAGGTATTCCGGGGAAGCGCAGATAAAGCGTTGGTTCGGCGCAAGCTTAATGCAGTGCATACTTGAGTCGCGCAGCTCACCGATGAAAATCACCAGATCCCATTTGTGCAGCGTCGCCCAGTGCGGGTCATCGGAAAGCGTCAGCTCTACTTCGAGGTTTTCATGCTGCGCGGCATATTCCCCCAGCAGTGGAGCAATATAATCGTTGCCAAACCCCAGCGGAGCCAGCACGCGCAGTTTGCCTCTTACCTGCTGCCGCCTGTCGTCCAGCGTCGACTGCAGGCCAGCCAGCTCGGCAAGAATTTTCTCCGCCCGGCTTAGCAGCAGCGAGCCTTCATCGGTGAGCGATACCTGCCGCGAGGGGCGCAGAATAAGATCGACGCCAAGCTTGCGCTCCAGCCCGCGTAGCCGCTGGGTGACCGAGGGCGGCGTGACGTTCAGCGCCCTTGCGGCGGCGGCCAGCGTGCTGTGGGTGGCGATAGTACGGAAAAAAGAGAGATCGTCGCTGCTTATCATTAACTTGAAACCTAATCATTCATTGCTTTTATATTAATTTATACCTAATCAGCCGGATGGCAACATGGCCTTTCCCACGACAGGAGACACGCTATGCCCGCTAACTGGATGACCACCCTTGATACCCCTTTTTTGCTGATCGAGAAAAGCAAATACCTGCGCAATATTGAGCGGCTTTACTCCCGCATTCACGCCTTAGGAAGCGTGGTCCGGCCGCATCTGAAAACGCTGCGCTCTATTGAGGCCGCCAGCTATCTGCTTGCACAAGGCGATTCTCCGGCCACGGTTTCGACGCTTGCCGAGGCTGAGGCATTTGCCGCCGCGGGCTACACCAATCTGCTCTACGCCGTCGGCATCGCCCCCCATAAACTTGCTCGCGTTGCGGCGCTGATGGCTAAAGGCGTGAACCTGCATATTCTGCTCGACAGCGAGCTGCAGGCCGACGCCGTAGCCGCATTTGGCAAAGAGCATGGCCTCAAATTTTCGGTATTTATTGAAGTTGACTGCGACGGTCATCGCGGCGGTTTGCCGCCGCACAGCGACGAACTTTTGACGCTGGCCCGCCTAATTGAGGCAAGTGGTTCAACGCTGACCGGGCTGCTGGCTCACGCCGGGGAATCCTATAGCTGCCGCACCGACGAAGCTATTTTAGCCGCCGCCAGAGCCGAATGCGCTGCGATCAAAACCGCCGGTGACCGCCTACGAGCACACGGTTACGCCTGCCCGATATTAAGCGTTGGCGCGACGCCGACCGCCCACTTTGCGGACGATCTTTCCGGCATAACCGAAGTCAGAGCCGGGGTGTTTACCACCTTCGACCTGGTGATGAAAAACGTCGGCGTCTGCCGCCTGGAGGATATTGCGATTAGCATCGTCGCCACGGTGATTGGCCACAACAGGGAGAAAGGCTGGGTATTTATCGATGCCGGATGGATGTCGCTTTCCCGCGACAGGGGTACGGCGTCCCAAAGCCAGGACTACGGCTATGGGCTGGTGTGCAGCCTGAGCGGCGATCCCTACGAAAACCTGCTGGTTACCACCACCAACCAGGAACACGGGATTATTGCCCTGCCGCCAAACGCTGCCTTTACCGTCGAGAATTTCCCCGTCGGCAGCCGGGTACGTATTCTGCCCAACCACGCATGTGCCACCGCCGCTATGCATCTGCAATATCAGGTTTTGAGCGACGATGGTCAGGGGCACGAGGTCTGGCAGCGGATCGTCGGCTGGTAAAATTACGGCAGGCCATTGACAATGCGATGGCCTGCGCACTTTTTAATCACACGTGGTAGGATAGAAAACATTCATTGAAAGGTTGATCATCATGTCTTTTATCGATTACGCAATGAAGCTCCTCGCCGGGGGGTCGTCAACAGCTACGGTAACCTGCCCTGTATGCGGCTTTAAATCTACGCAACCCCGTTCAAAAATTCGTTTGAAGCAGGCCATGCTTTGCCCTGGATGTAAGTCCTTATTTGTCGCGCCTCGCTGATCTTCAGGCTCGTTTTATTACAAAATTCGTGTTCTATACTTAAAGATTGATACAGCAGCTGTAAAATCCCTGATGCCTCACGCCCATCCTGAGAGAACGTTTCTGAACTGATTTCGCAACTGCTCCTGCGCGTTTACGTCGCATCAGAGCAAACCTATGAAAATGAATCCTAAGGCGTGGCTTAGCCGCACCCGTGCCCAGCCACCAGCAGCCGGCCTCGTCCCGTTCCCGGCCAATGACCCTACGGTTGAATCCGAACTTTTTTCCACGGCGCAAATGGAGCGCTACGGGCAGAAGCTAGCCCGTTCACATAAGTTATCTCCTGACAGACAGCCTTACTACCTGCTTAAACGGCTTGGCGACAATGAGACAATCATTACGCAAAACTGCTATCTGCTAAATGCCGGGAAAAAAGCCAGCGTAATGCCCGCCGGAGAGTGGCTGCTGGACAATTACTATCTGATTGAGGAACAGATCCGCATCGTACGCCAGCATCTGCCGAATAACTTTGGTAAAGGGCTACCGGCGCTGGCTCCGCCGCATCATTGCCCGCGTATTTATGATATCGCGGCCGAAGCCATTGCCCACGGAGATGGGCGCTGGGACACAGCCAGCCTGACCGGCTATATCACCGCCTACCAGCAGGAAACGCCCCTTACGCTTGGAGAGATCTGGGCGTTACCCGGCATGCTTAGGCTGGCCTTAATTGAGAACCTCCGCCGGGTAAGTATCGATGTGGTAAAAGCCCAGCAGGAACGCAACCTGGCCGACAGTTGGGTAAGCAAAATCTTCGAGTGTGCAGAGAATGCTCCTGCGGACGTGATCATGGTTGTTGCCGACATGGCGCGTTCCCAGCCGCCGCTGAGCAGCGCCTTTGTCGCCGAGCTGGTACGTCGCCTGCAGGGACACGGCAATATGCTGGCGCTGCCCCTGAGCTGGATTGAGCAACGACTTGCCGCACAAGGTGTCACTCCCGATATTTTGATCCATAACTTTAATCAGCAGCTTGCCGCCAGTCAGCTCTCTGTCAGCAACAGTATTGCCGGTTTGCGTTTACTCAGCGAAACCAACTGGGAGGATTTTGCCGAGACCATGAGCATCGTGGAACAGACCCTGCGCCAGGATCCCGCCGCTATCTATCCCCTGATGCATTTTGATACCCGCGACAATTATCGCCATGTGGTTGAGATCCTCGCCAGGGATAGCCGTTTCAGCGAACAGGAAGTCGCTCAGCTTGTACTTGACCTGTCCCGCCAGGCTTCGGCCAACATGTCAGGCCATCATATTGGCTACTATCTGGTGGGTGAAGGCCGTCAGCACCTTGAAAGACAACTGTCTGCAGATACCTCACTCCTCATCCGCCTACGGCATAGCTTCACCCAAATCCCTCTGCTTTCGTGGCTTGGCAGCCTGAGTTTATTGACCACCGCGGCGGTGGCCGAAATTTTGTACCAGACCTCAGAACAGGGAACAGGTTGGCTACTGATACCGCTGGCCGCACCGCTTATCGTCGCGGTAAGCCAGGTAATGAGTGACCTGCTCAGTGAAATGACCACCCGCTTTCGTACGCCCCGGCCGCTACCGCGAATGGATTATTCTGCCGGGATCCCTGCGGATTCGGCGACCATGGTCGTTATTCCCTGCCTGTTGACCAGTCGGCAAGGCATCAGCAAACTCGTGACCAGCCTGGAGGTTTGCCAGATCGGTAATCCCAGCGAAAACCTCTGCTTTGCCCTGTTGACCGACTTTGCAGATTCGACGCATGAAGACTCGCCGGAAAACGCAGCCTTCCTTGAGCTTGCTCGCTCACAGATAGCGGATCTCAACCGGCGCTATCCGGCCAGCCGCCCACGCTTTTATTTGCTTCACCGGGCGCCGGAGTGGAACCCGCAGCAAAAGGTGTGGATGGGCTATGAGCGCAAACGAGGCAAGCTGGCGTTGCTGAACAGCTGGTTACGCCACCCCGATGCACAATTCTCCAGCGTGGCCGGTATGCCTGCCCACCTGCTACCGGAGAGCGTCAAATATGTCATTACGCTGGACAGCGACACACTCCTGCCCCGTGACACGGCGCATAAGCTGGTCGCCACGATGAGTCACCCGCTGAACCGCCCGCAGTATGATCCGCAGCGCCAGCGGGTGGTTAAAGGTTACGGCATTTTACAACCAGGGCTGGCGGAAGAAATGCCTCGCAATGGCCAGGGGCGCTATGCCGCAATGTGCAGCAGCGTACCGGGTAATAACCCTTATTCGATGATGTCATCAGATATCTACCAGGATCTGTTCGGGGAGGGTTCGTTCGTTGGCAAGGGCATTTACGACGTCGATATTTTTGTGCTAGCCACACAAAATACCTGCCCCGAAAATCTGGTACTCAGCCATGATTTACTGGAAGGCTGCTATGCCCGTTCGGGGCTGCTGAGCGAAGTGTTGCTGTATGAGCAGTATCCGAATAACTATCTGTCGGACGTCATGCGTCGTACCCGATGGATCCGCGGCGACTGGCAATTGCTGAACTGGCTGAAGCTCCATGTTAAAAAAGCGGATGGCACCCGCGATAAAAACCAATTATCCGCCCTCTCTTACTGGAAATTATTCGATAACCTGCGCCGCAGCCTGGTGGCCCCCTCGTTTCTGGCGTTGCTGTTTTGCACATTGTTATGGGTACCCAATCCTCTGTACTGGCTGGGCGTACTGGCGCTGGCGTGGCTACTGCCAACGGCATTGGCCGTTAGCCAGGATCTGATCGCCAAGCCGGCCCAACGATCTTTAAGCCGGCACCTGCTGCAGGTCGCAGGCGGAGCACAGAGGCGGCTTTCCCGCAGCGGGCTAAGTATCGTCTCGCTGCCGCATGAGGCCGGGTACTCGCTGTACGCTATTGCAGTCACCCTGTGGCGGCTGGGGTTCAGCAAGCGTAATTTGAACCAATGGGCCAGTTTCAACCCGGACAATGAACCGTCAAAAATCTCCCCGACCCGCTTTTACCGTGCCATGTGGCTAAACCTGGCGAGCGGCGTGGCCTTAACGGTGCTGACGGCCCATTTTTCTCCCTCTCTCTCGGTCATCTCGCTGCCGCTCAGCATTGCCTGGTGTCTCGCGCCGCTGCTTCTGAGCTGGATGAGCCGGCAGCCTGTACGCCAGGCATTTTCAGCAAATAAAGAACAAACGCTGCTGCTACGTCAGACCAGTCGTGAAATCTGGGCCTTTTTTGAAACCTTCGCCACTGAGGAAGAAAACTGGCTGCCGCCGGACAACTATCAGGAAATTCCACAGCCACGAGTAGCACACCGCACCTCACCCACCAATATTGGCCTCTCATTGCTGGCCAACCTTACCGCCTGGGATTTTGGTTATCTACCGTCCGGGGATGTTCTGCAGCGCATAACCCTTACCCTCGACTCGCTGGATAAGATGGAGCATTTTCGCGGCCATTTGTATAACTGGTATGACACCCAAACCCTTGCCCCGCTCAATCCTCGCTATGTTTCAAGCGTAGACAGCGGCAATATGGCAGGCCACTTACTGACCCTGCGTGAAGGACTCTCCGCCCTGCGCGATATGCCTGTATTAAATGCGTCACGGCTGCTGGCGGGGCTTGACGACACGCTAGGAATTCTTGAAAAACACTGGGGCCAGCATGCCCCAACTGAATTGAGACTACTGCGTAAGCACTGCCTGAGCGCGGCCTTACTGCCACCGGCGCGTCTGTTAGCCGAGCTTAAAAACATGCGCAGTCAAAGCAATCACCTGTCTGCGTCGTATCATCAAGACAACAAGCTGGTGCTCCGCTGGCTCGAACATTTAAAGCGCCAGCTCGTACAACACTGCCAGGAATGGTCACATCTTCTGGCCTGGTTACCGCAGAGTTATAGCGACCCTACGCTGCCGTCTCTGAACTGGCTTGCCCGTGCGAAATTTGCCGGTGAAGGCACGCCCCCCGCCTCGGCTATCGCCATGGCACGTCTGCGGCTGGACATCATCACCGAGCTTGAACAGCGGCTGAGCGAGCATGCGCGAATGGACTTTACCTTCCTCTATAGCAAAGTCACCAATCAGCTCAGCATCGGCTACAACAGCGACGGTAATTCGCTGGATAAAAGCCAGTACGACCTGCTGCCATCTGAAATTCGCCTGACCAGTTTTGTTGCCATCGCCACTAACCAGCTCCCGCTTAAAAGCTGGTATGCGCTTGGGAGGCTATTCACCACCATTGATAACGATACCGCGTTGATGTCCTGGAGCGGCTCAATGTTTGAGTACCTGATGCCCAATCTGGTGATGCCGGCCTGGTCCGGCAGTCTGCTAGAAAAAATGAGCCAGTCGGCAGTGATGCGCCAGATCCACTGGGGAAAAGAGCGTGGCGTGCCCTGGGGCGTGTCAGAGTCCGGCTACCATGCATTTGATGTTCAACAAAACTATCAATATCAGGCGTTTGGCGTTCCCGGCCTGGGCCTGCGTCGCGGGCTGGCAGACGATATGGTGATTGCCCCTTACGCCACGCTACTGGCGCTGATGGTTTCCCCGCAAAAAGCCTGCGAAAATCTGGCTGCACTGGAAAAAAACGGCGCCCGCGGAGAATACGGTTTCTATGAGGCGCTGGACTATACCGCGTCCCGGCTGGCAACCGGCCAGCTGTACGCCGTGGTGCAGTCATGGATGGCACACCACCAGGGTATGGCGTTTCAGGCGCTGGCTCACGTGCTGCTGGATGCCCCGATGGCGGACCGCTTTATGTCGAGTCCCGCCTTTCGCTCTGCCAGCCTTCTCCTCCAGGAGCGGGTACCGGATTCAGTCGATCTTTACAGCCCGCGCCGCCACTTTGAGTCCCACGAAGGCAGAGTGAAGCCTGTTCGCTATGAACCCCGCTGTTTCACCGCGGCTGAGGGCCCTGCGCCCGAGGTTCAGCTGTTATCCAACGGACATTATCACCTGATGATAACCCCCGCGGGAGGAGGCTACAGCCGTTGGAACGACATCGCCCTTACCCGCTGGCGTAGCGATAGCACAAGCGACTGCTGGGGAACGTTCTGTTATATCAGCGATCCGCAAACCGGCGAGATATGGAGTAACACCTGCCAGCCTATGGACGAAGCATATGCCGGTGATGAAGCGATCTTTACCGATGCTGGCGCGGAATTTAAACGAACCCTCGGTACGCTTAGCGTCCGGACGCAGGTGGTTGTGTCACCCGAAGACAATATAGAATTAAGGAGGATCACGCTGCAGCATCGGGGGCGTCAGCCACGTACCCTGGAGCTGACGACCTACGCAGAAGTGGTATTGGCTCCTGCCGACAGCGACCTGGCGCACCCTGCGTTCAGCAATCTGTTTATCCAAACGGAGCTGATTCCCGCGCAGGACGCCATTTTGTGCCATCGCAGACCGCGCTCTCAGAACGAAAAAAGCCCGGTCCTGTTCCACATGATGGTGGTGCATGGCGGCAGCCGCAAGAGCGCCTCGTTTGAAACCGACAGGGCAAAATTCCTCGGGCGCGGCAGGGATGCAGCCAATGCCCTGGCTGCCGAAGAAAACGGCCCTCTCAGCAACACCTCCGGGCCTGTACTTGATCCCATCCTGGCTATCCGGCAGTCCATCATCCTGCAGCCAGGGCAGCAGGTAACCGTTGATATCATCTACGGTATCAGCGAAAACCGTCAGCAAAGCCTGGCCCTCCTGGAAAAATATCGCGATCGCCGTATTGCGGACCGTGTTTTTGAGCTGGCGTGGTCCCACAGTCGGGTAGTATTACGGCAAATTAACGCCAACGAAGATGATGCCGCACTGTTTAACCGTCTTGCGAGCGCCGTGCTTTTCCCCTGCCCGGAACTGCGTGCTGACGGCCAGATCCTCTGCCGTAACCGACGCGGTCAGTCTGGCCTGTGGGGGTGGACAATTTCTGGCGATCTGCCGATTGTGTTGCTCAACGTCACCAGCGAGGAGAGTATTCTCTCCATCACCACGCTTATTCAGGCCCACCGCTACTGGCGACTAAAAGGACTGGCAGTAGACCTGGTTATTCTAAATGACGGCCCCGGTGGCTATCAGCAAGTGTTGCAAAATCAGATTATGGACCTGATTTATGCCGGGTCCGAAGCCAGCCTGCTCGATAAGTCGGGCGGTATTTTTGTCCGTAATGCCGAGCACCTTTCTGCAGAAGACAAGCTGCTGCTTATGAGCGTGGCGCACCTATATCTGGACGATCGCGCAGGCGAGCTTAACGAGCAGCTCGATCGCCGTATTCATATTGTTAAAACGGCCCCGAGGGCGTTTATTCCGCATATGGCGCCCGGCGTGAATCAGCATACTCCATGGTCACCAGATACCAGCCAACTGCTTCATTTCAATGGGTTCGGTGGTTTTTCTCAGGATGGCCGGGAGTACCAAATTGTACTCAGGGAAAATTCGCCTACGCCCGCCCCCTGGTCCAACGTATTGGCAAACCGAGACTTTGGTAGCGTGCTGTCAGAGGCAGGGCAAGCCTACAGCTGGTATGAAAATGCGCATGAATATCGTCTGACCCCGTGGGAAAACGATCCCGTCAGCGACCGCAGCGGCGAAGCTTTTTATCTACGCGATGAAGAAACCGGCGCGTGCTGGTCACCGACCCCACTGCCGATACGCGGCCAGGGAGACTATCTGACCCGCCATGGTTTTGGCTACAGCGTATTTGCCCATCGCGAGAAAGGCATAGACAGTGAGCTCACGGTGCTGGTCGCCGGGCAGGCCCCGGTTAAGCTCGCAATCCTGACGCTCAGTAACAACTCAGGACGCACTCGTAAACTCTCCGTCACCGGTTATGTAGAGTGGACGTTAGGCGAGTCGCGCACCCGCTCCGCTCTTCATATCGTTACCCAGCCGACTGGCCTCGCGGGCGTTTGCGGCATCATGGCAAATAACTTTTACGGCGGTAATGGTGCAGAACGAACCGCATTTTTTGCCGTTACCGGCCCACACTGCTCGCTAACGGGCGATCGCCGCGAGTTTATTGGCCGCAATGGCTCCCTGAAAAATCCCGCCGCAATGCACATGCGCAGGCTGTCTGATAAAACCGGTGCCGGCCTGGATCCTTGCGGTGCGGTGCAATCTGCAGCGACGTTAATCGATGGCGATCAGAAGACATTTGTTTTCGTGCTGGGCATTGGCGAGGATCAAACGCAGGCCCGGGCGACACTCACCCGCTATTTGCATGAAGATACGGCCCGGGAAGAGCTGAACAACGTTCACCGATACTGGCACAATGTGCTCGATAAAATCGTTGTCCATACCCCGGACAGCGGCGTTAATTTACTGGTCAACGGCTGGTTGCTGTACCAGACCATAGCCTGTCGCCTGATGGCGCGCAGCGGTTACTACCAGTCAGGCGGCGCATTTGGTTTCCGCGATCAGTTGCAGGATACATTGGCTCTGAGTCATGCTGCGCCGGAACGGCTGCGCGAACAAATCGTACTGTGTGCCTCGAGGCAGTTTATCGAGGGCGACGTCCAGCACTGGTGGCACCCTCCTCACGGCAACGGCGTTCGTACACGCTGTTCGGATGATTACCTCTGGCTCCCTTTGGCCGTCTGCCACTATGTGACAACCACGGGAGATAACGTCGTGCTGGAACAACGCATCCCTTATCTGGAAGGCCGCCAGCTCCAGCCTGGCGAAGAGTCCGTGTACGATAGGCCTGTGACCAGCACCTGCGAAGAAACGCTATGGTTGCACTGCGTAAAAGCCATTAAGCACGGGCTGCGGTTTGGCCCGCATGGCCTGCCGCTAATGGGCGCAGGTGACTGGAATGACGGCATGAACCTGGTGGGCATTGAAGGCAGAGGTGAAAGCGTCTGGCTTGGGTTCTTCCTGTATGACATTTTACAGCGCTTCGCGGACCTTGCAGAGCAGCGTCGGGACGCTGATATTGCTTCACTGTGCCGCACGCAAGCGCTACGTTTGCAGCAACAGCTTGAGGCCACCGCCTGGGACGGAGAATGGTACCGGCGAGGATATTTTGACGAGGGCACCCCTCTTGGCTCTAAAGCCTCACAGGACTGCCGAATTGACGCTATCGCACAGAGCTGGTCGGTGCTGTCCGGAGCCGCCAGTCCGGCGCGCAGCGAGCAAGCCATGCAGGCCCTGGACAAGCACCTTGTGGATGAAGATGCCGGGTTGATTAAACTGTTAACGCCGCCGTTCGACGGCCATGGGCCTAACCCTGGCTATATCCAGGGTTATCTGCCGGGCGTGAGGGAAAACGGCGGGCAATATACGCACGGATCTATCTGGGCAGTTATGGCGTTTGCCAGAATGGGCAATGCAGAGCGAGCCTGGCGGCTGTGGTCGCTTATCAGTCCGATAAATCACACAGGAAACTCCGCCTCAGTCGGCATATATAAAGCGGAACCTTATGTAATGAGCGCGGATGTTTATAGCGTCAAGCCACATACAGGGCGGGCGGGATGGAGCTGGTATACCGGTTCCGCTGGCTGGGCATATCGGCTCCTTACGGAGGAGCTACTGGGGATTACATGTTACGCCACCACCTTTACGGTTCACGCTCGGCTGCCGCATCACTGGCCGTCTGTTTTTATGAATTACCAATACAAATCAAGCAAGTATGAGATAACGATTACTCGAGGTGGTGAAGATTACCAGGTTGCCCTTGACGGTGTGACGCTGCCGGACGACAACATTCCGCTACTTGATGACGGGCAAAATCACCGGGTTGATATTATTCAGCGCTGAGGTGGCACTCAGCTACACGCATGGGCGGAAGTGAAGCGAAGCAGCTGTTCAAATGTTCATTGGCATTCTTTTATTGATTAGCCGCTATACCTCGCCCGCAGGTGAGTTAAGCCTCACCTGTTCCGTTGAAAGGTATAAAACCAGCAGCGCCTGCGCCTCGGCGAGCACCGCCTTACGCTCCTTTTCATTCTGAAGATTGGCCGCCGCCGCGCCTTTGAGCATTTGCAGAATCACAATAGTCATCAGGCCGGCTCGTTCGGCGGATAAACCAGGGATAACAATCTGGAGCGCGCTGGAAAACCCGCCACGCATGGCATCCCTGAACTGAAGTCGGGCCGCTTGATGCTCGCCGCGCTCTTCCACCAGCCTGAGGGCAAAGGTGCGCTGTGACTGAAGCGAGAGCACAAAGCGGGTGAACAGGTCTGCCGCCTTCGGAATATCCACCCCGGTCACGCTGGCCTCCAGCACCTCCAGCCGGTCAATCACCTCGCGGGTGTACTCCAGCAGCAACGCATCGGCCAGCGACTCTTTGTTCGGGAAAAACCGATACAGCGAACCGATTGCCGTGCCGGAGCTGGCGGCGATTTCGGTCATAGTCACGGCATCAAAGCCCTTTTCGGCGAAGAGCCGGGTTGCCGCTTCGGTGATAGCCGCCACGCGAAGATGGCCACGCAGGCGTTTAGGCGGTGTGGGCGTTAAGGGCGCTGGTTTTGTCATAAAAGTATTTCGTTTCCATCCGCTAACATTTAATCGCATGCATCGATTGAGATATGCGAGGACATCCTCTAGAATCCTGAGTTATGCGAGGACTCCCTCGCATAATGTAACTTCCCATGAGTTTAAGCCACGGCTCTGGCGCGAGCCAGCTTAAACCGAATATTCTTCCGCGCTGCGGGCGGCTATGGAACGATGAAGAAACAAGATCCTGCTCAACCCAACGGTAATCGCCTGCTGTCACCCCAGCGTATGCAGTGGAGCACGCTGATTATTGCCACCGTGCTTTGCGGGGGACTGCTGACCTGGCTGAACATTCCTGCCGCCCTGCTGCTGGGGCCGATGATAGCCGGGATCTTTATCTCCCTTAACGGCGCCAGAATTCAGCCCAACGGCACGCTGTTTCTCATCGCCCAGGGCATCATCGGCTGCATGATTGCCAGCAAAATGCCCCACAGCCTCGCCGACACCTTTGGCGCTCACTGGCTGCTGTTTATCGTCTGCGTCTTTTCGGTGATTTTTATCTGTATGATGCTCGGCTGGATATTAACCCGCATGCGTATCCTGCCCGGCACCACCGCGTTCTGGGGATTAAGCCCCGGCGCCGCAACGGCCATGACGCTGATGGCCGAAGCCAACGGCGCGGACACACAGCTTGTCGCCGCCATGCAATATCTGCGCGTGATCATGGTGGCAAGCGTCGCTTCCGTGCTGATGAAAGTCTCAGGCGAGCACGTGCCTGCCACATCGGCGGCGATAGATCTTTTTGCACACGGCTCTTACGTTGCGATGGCAGAAACCTTCGGGCTTATCGCCTTCGGCTGTATTGCGGCCAGACTGCTACTCCTCCCCGCCGGGGCGCTACTGATAACCCTGGTGGCTGGCGTGGTGCTCTCACAAAATAACTGGATAGAGATAGCCCTGCCGCAGTGGGTGCTGGTACTCGCGTACACCATTGTCGGCTGGCGTATTGGGCTGAAATTCACCCGCCCGCTGCTAAAACATGCCGCCCAGGTACTGCCCCGCATCGCGGTCAGCATTGTGATTCTGATTGCCCTTTGCGGGGTGATGGCGGCGGTGCTGGTGAAAGTTACCGATATCGACCCTCTCACCGCTTATTTAGCCATGAGCCCCGGCGGCGCGGATTCCATAGCGATTATTGCCGCCTCCAGCAAGCACATTGACATCGCCTTTGTGATGTCGATGCAGATGACCCGCTTTATTATTCTGGTCGCCTTCGGGCCAATCATCGGCAATATCATGAGGCGTCAGGCTAAAAAGCAAACGGGCGCATGATACGCCCGCCCGTCGAGGCCTAAACAGGGTCCTCTGCCGCGAAGTCCGCCTCGCTCTCTGCCCGATTGTTTTTAAGATTGATTATCTGCCCAATCTGGTCGTGATAAACCGTGAGCTGGTTGTACTGACTCATCTCCGAAACGAGCTGCGTCGACAGGTTAAAACTGCGGGCCAGCTCGCTAAGCTGAAGCGGGCTATGCTCGTCGTGGTATCGGTCGCTGTACCGGCGCAGGCTGTACTGATACCAGAGGATCAGCAGCCAGCCGTTTATCCCCGCAATCAGCAAATACAGCAGCACGGAATTGAGCGACTGCGCGAAGATTTCCCCGCGCTGGCCGGGCAGCAGCATCAGCTGAAGCAGCAGATTTTTCCACACAAAGAACAGAAAGCCGGCCCAGGCAATCGCGGTTAACAGGCCGTCGAACAGGCGCGGCCCTAGTCGGTCTTCGGTCAATATCAGCGTGTTGGTCTGCATCATATTCTTCCTTTTCCACGGTCAGGACTTACCCAGCGCGCGCGGGCGCGGCGGCGTTTAAGCATTACTTTCGGGAATGACACCAGGGTGGTTAACAGGCCTATCATCCAGTACATCAGCGGGAACCAGACGATCCAGAACAGCGATCCGGCTATCCGCTTTTCATAACGCCGCTCGATGAACAGGCTGACCAGGAACTGCATCAGGCACATCACCCCCAGCAGCAGCCCGGTAAACTCCGGCGGAAAGAGCGTTTCAACCACCAGATTGGCGGGCAGCGTAGCCAGATGGCTGGCAATAAACAGCAGGATGGTTATCGCGTAGGCGAAGGCCCACACCGTCGAAAGCACGTACTCCATAAACAGCGGCCACATCCGGCGATGCTCCCAGCGGAACAACCGACGCAGGTTGACCAGAAAAACTTCTGCCCCGCCCTGTGCCCAGCGCAACCGCTGCTTCCACAGCCCTTTGAGCGTTTCGGGCATCAGGATCCAGCAAAGCGCGCGCGGCTCAAAATAGAGCGCCCAGTGATGCAGCTGTAGCTTCCAGCTAATATCAATGTCTTCGGTGATCATATCCGGGCTCCAGTAGCCCACATCCGCCAGCGCCTGGCGGCGAAAGGCGGCAATCACGCCGGAAACGGTAAATACGCGGCCATAAATGCGCTGAGTGCGTTTAATCAGCCCGATAATCGAAGAGAATTCACCGACCTGGATACGGCCAATCAGATTCGAGCGGGTGCGGATTCGAGGATTTCCGGTAACGGCGCCCACGTTTGGGTGGCGAATCAGCGGCATCACAAGGTAAGCCGCAGTGTCCCGCTCCAATAACGCGTCCCCGTCAATACACACCAGCAGATCCCCGCGAGCGGCGGCGGTACCGGCTTTAAGCGCCACAGCTTTGCCCTGATTTGCGGCCAGATGAATCACCCGCAGCTTCGGGTATTCCTGCGCAAGCTGGTTCAGGATCTCAGCGGTGTTATCCCGCGATCCATCGTTGATGGCGATAACCTCGATATTGCTATAGCGCTGGGCCAGCGCGGCCTCTATCGTTTCGCGGGCATTTTTGCCTTCGTTAAAACAAGGGATAAGGATAGAGATCAGCGGATTGCCTTCCAGCTGCGGCGGCGGCACGTCTTTGCCCCACGGCCAGTGGCGCTCCAGCCGGAACCAGAAATAGAGCCCACCGGTCATCCACAGCACCGACATGAACAGCGGCCAGAAGAACACGAAGTCGAGCAAGATTTTTCCGGTAAACACCGCCGCCATGCCGAGCGGCAGCCCAAAGACCAGGCCCAGAATCAGCAAGGAGAGAAGACGATCAGTCATTGTTTGGGTACCAGTAAGAGGAAATTTCAGGCCTGATGTGCGAGATATCGGGCTGGTTATTGATGAAGTCATCCGGGTAGTAGCCATAATGCTTCACGCCGTTCAGCTGCAGCAGCTGCATCCACTCCACCAGCTGTTTATCGGCTATGCCTTTCTGCGCTTTGTGGTTCCAGTCGCGGGCCTGAAGTTCAAAAATGGTTTTATTCATTCCCGAAGGCTTCACCGCCACGGCCTTGATCAGTCGTTCCAGCCAGCTATTGCTCTCTTCCAGCGGCACCGACTCCATCAGCGGCATCGCCATCGGCACCGTCCAGTCGTAGGCAGCCAGAAAATCGTCAATGTTCTGGGCGAACCACGCCTCGCTCTCTGGCTCCAGAATCGGCAGCGCAAAGATATTTCGGGCAGTTTTTATCTGCGGGCCACGAATATTCCGCACCGCGGCGGTCAGCGTGCGGGTGAACTCAATCAGCGTCTGGCTTTTAAAGCGCGTCCAGCGCTGAAGTTCAGCCGGGTTTTGATGAATGTCGCCGATGTTTCCCTGAAACCCCGCCTGCCGGTAAGCGGTCATAGCGTCCGGCCCGGCATCTTCAAAGTCCGTGAGCAGCGCATCGTCGTGGAAAAGAATGCCGTCAAACACCGCATGCCGGGCGAGATCTTCATAGATGTCGACAATCTGATGCCGAACCTGCCGGTTCCACGGAGAAAGCCGCAAATAAGGGCTGGTGGCCCGATGCGTTTTCCCGCTGGCGGCGTCCCAGCTTTGCACCCTGGGCAGCGCGGCGTTCAGGTCAAAAGAGAGCACCGGCAGCCAGGCGAACACTTTGGCATCCCCCCGCGTGCGAAGCTGCCAGGCGACGAAGTTAAACAGATCGGCGCGCATCGGCAGCCAGCGGTTAGGGAAATAGAGCGACCTGATATTGCCGTCGCCGAGCGGGTCAGAGAACGCCTGCAAAAAGACATGGCTGATTTTCATGTCATACACCCGCTGCACCAGAGCATCGATGTTCTTGGTCTGCTGCGTCGGGTTTGGGTCATAGACGTAATCAAGATCCACATGCATAACGCGCACCGGATCCGGCTCCCGGACGCGGCTCACGATATTGGCAAACGCCTTGAGCGTTGGGTTACCGGCTATCAGAACGCGTGGAATACTATCCAGGTCGCGCACGTCGGCCAGGCCATCGTTGAGCGTGAACGCCATCTGGTAGCCTTGCTTTTTGATGACGCCCAGCGAGGTGCCGTTGGCCGCGCCATAGGGCCAGACCCAGGTGCGTGGAGCCTTGCCGCTGACCTGCTCTATTTTTCGACTGATTTGGCGCACGTCGTCGTCAATACGCCGGGTAAATTGCTCGTCGCTTTCATACTGGCCGGTGAGTTTATTCCACGCCCGGTTGGCTACAGCTGGCTCACGGCTGCCCTGGGGATTCGCCGGAATACCGTAATGTGAAGCCCAGGTGTGCGAACCGATCTCAACCAGCGGGGACTGGCTTAGCTCGCGCACCATATCCCAGGTGGCAAACTTATCGCGGGCGGTCATCAGCCCGCCGAAATCCACGTTCTTCCCAGGCGGAGTGTCCACCCAGCTGCCGACAGGTGCCCAGAGCGCGGGCACATTATAAGCCTTGAGCAGCGGCCAGACGCGGGTGTAAAAACTGCTGTACCCGTCATCGAAGGTGAGCAAAAACGCCTTTGGCGGCAGCGGGGTTCCCCCCCGATGGGCATCCAGAATCGCCTGCACGCTTACCGGCCGGTAGCCGTTCTGCAACAGCCAGCTGATTTGCTCGTTAAGGGCGCTGGTGCGCACCGCCAGATAGCGCTGATCGGGGTCGCTGTCTTCGACGTCATGGTAAGCCAGCACCAGAAAATGGTTCTTCGGCCAGGGTTTATTGGCTTCAAGCTCTGGCCGCTCTTTTGGCGGCAGAAAATGAATCTCCTGCGCGTGCAGGCCAGAAAAGGTCAATAACCAGCCAAAAACGATCAGGCCGAGACGAAAACTGTTGGTCAGCATGTTTGTCCTTAAAATCGTAAATTCGCATCAAAAGCGACGGCGAGATGAGTTTCCCGCTTGCCGTCCCAGGGCCGCTTTTCCCAGTTCAGCATGGCCCCGGTGTCGAGGACGTTGTTCCACTGGATACGCTGGCCATATCCCAGCGACGTCATCGCCCCTGCTCCATAGTTTTTTTGCCGGTAAATACCCGCCCCGGCGCTAATCTGCTGGCTCCAGACGGTGTCATAGCGCTGATACATCACGTGGTTAGCGACGAGCGTGGGCGCGGCAGATAAGTCCCATTTCGGGCTGTAATACACCGTGTCGGTCTGGCTGTTGGTGCTGTAAGCCACGCCGGGCTGCAGGTCGAGCGCGATCCGCGCCGTCTGCCACAGCCGCTCTTTGCCCTGCAAGGTGTATTCCTGGCGGTGGTTATGGTCTGAGAACCAGCTGGTCGCGGTCGCCAGCTGATATTCACGCCGTTCGCTTTGATGCCAGCGCAGCCACAGGTTGGCCTGATTGGCGCTTACCCCGTTGCGCAAAGCCCGCAGCGGAGTTGCCCGTGCAAGACGTTCAACCTCGCCCCCCACGCGCCAGCCGTCGCTGAAGCTGTGCCAGGCCGAGACGCGGCCGCCCGGCTTATTGCCGCCGTTGAAGTTGTTGTTCGCCAGTTCAAGCTCGACCCAGCTATTGCGCGGCCGCCACTCGATTCCCCCAAACACGCTGCGGCTGGATCCCTTGCCTTCTTCAAAGCGCCCGCTGTTAAAACGGTGGCCACCAAACAGCCGCCAGCTGTCGGCCACGGGTGGGCCATAGACGGCCATATCCCAGTTAAAATCGTGCGCCCCGCTGACGGGCGTATCAGAGTGGATCCCCTGCTGGCCGTTAATGCGCAGTTCGGACATCCGGTGAACATCCCGCGAGCGGTTCAGCCGCTGAGAACCGATCTCCAGCGGGTCGCGCAGCATCACATCGTCGGTCAACAAATCCATTTGCCGCCACTCGTGAAGATCCTGCGCGACATAAGCCTGCTGCCGCTCAAGCTCAAGGTTGGACGGCTCGAGCACTTCCGCTTTTTTTAGCTCTCGCTCGGCGGCCAGCGGCAACCCACGCGCCTGCAAAACCCTGGCATAATCGATACTTAATCCCTGATTCCCCGGCGCGGTTCTGGCCAGACGTTGAGACAGCGCCTGTGCTTCTGGCAGCGCGTCAGTGGCTAAAAGATATTGAACAGCGAGCGTTTGCGCCTCCAACCAGCGGTCATTCGGCTGGGGTGCCGGGAAGCCCGACACATAGCGACGATAGGGCGTTACCTGAGTCAGGTTTTGCAAATATCGACCGGCGGCGTCGTACTGGCCGCTGTCCAGCAAGGCATAAAACATCGCCTGCTCGTTCTCATTCGCCGCGCCGCTGAACAGCTGCGGCGTTAGCGCCTGCGCGCTTTCTACCTGTTTTTCTGCCAGGTAAGAAGCAATCACCCAGCGTAAAGCCCAGGGCGGAACGCGCACGTTTTCTGAGGCCAGGGCTTCATATTCCTGAATGACCTTTGGGTAATAATTGTGGGCGTAGAGCGCGCCAAGCCTGTCTATTCGCGCCCGCGAGATGTCCTGCTGAGCCTGCGGATCGCTGCGCCATTTGGTGAGTAAGGCGTGGTAGCGATCCAACGCCCGCTGCGCGACGGTAAAGCGCGCTTTTTCCTCCCCCGGAGGAATTTCAGCGATACGCACCATTTCGGCCGCCGCATTCACCTCCAGATTTCTGCGGTCGGATGCCGGAAGTTCCGCTTCGTTGGCTAACGCCAGCGCCGCAGTATTCACCCTGTTCACGGTCAGGCTGGCTATCAGGTTTTGCAGCGCGGTTTTATCCCCTGGCGCAAGTGCCAGGGCTCGCGTGTCGCTTAGCAACAGGTCCCAGGTCATCCCTTGCCGCAGATAGACATAAGAGAGCGTCTGTAAATGTGCGAGGTCGGGCTTTTCCTCGACCAGACGCAGCGCCTCTTCCCTCGCCTGCCAGCGCTGTTGGCCGTCGGCCAGCGTTTTAATTTGCCCCATGCGGTAATCATCATTGCCGGGTGAAAGCCTGAGCGCTTCTTCCCAGAGAGAAAGTGACTCCGTCCAGCGCTTTAAATTACGCAGAGATTGCGCGGTAGCGGCCAGGCCGCGAGCCGGGATGGACATTCGCCGCTGATAACGCTGCCAGACGCTGACGACCTCATCATCAAGTCCTGCCCAGGAGGCGACCTGAAGCCAGTCTGCCACCTGCTCCGGGTTAAGCATCCTGACCTGCTCCTCATGCTTAAGCGCGTCCAGCAGAGGGCGATAATCTCCGCCGCGAGCCTGTAATACCTGCCTGTCATATGACGATGTTGCCCCCATTCCTTGCACCGAAAAAAAACCTGGTATGACTAAAAATAGCGATAGCTTCACGCCACGATAAAAGAATAACTTATTGATACTCCGCCGTTGTCCCATAAATATCTATTATTCCATTATGAATGAGCATGGTTCATGCTCCGCATTTGAATGCCGGAATTCGGCATCAGCGGAAAAAACTGGCACAGTAAAATGCCCTCTGACGTTCAAAGTGTTTTATTGCAATAGCGTCGACGACAGGAATGATAAGTTACTGACAATAATTTTGTGAATACAGCACACAGGCTGCAAAGATGCTTTTAAGAATACTCTGCATTGGATTTTCAATAATTAAAAAACCATACCACGACATCATTCAATGCATTGATTTTAAATATAAATAAAATCACAAGCCTGCTTGTGAATGAGCTTCGCGTTGCGATTCCCGGTATTTCACGGTGTATTTCCCTGTACCGATCAGGAGGTTTCCTGGCAAAGAATCCTAATTTCCATTTCAGCGCCTTTTTTCTTATTTCTTTTTATTTATAATTCTCCCCACTGATAATAAAGAAGGACGTCCCTGCATTTACACCTCATTCTTAAAAAGACTTCCCGCCTAACTTACCTAAAAGTTAGTTAGCTCATTTTTAAATGAAATAGTGGAAATACGCTGTATTCGCGCATGCCCCAGGCTCAATGGATATGCATTCAGGATTTAAGTGATATTAAAGGGATATGCTGCGGTGAATGCGACAATTTTGATAACCCAGGATCGCTATCTTTACCAGGGAATAAAAGGCTATTTTCCCGACCTCATTCTGTTGTGCTCCGTGGAAAGAAGGAGTTTCAGCTTTGGCTACGAAGAGTACGCCGTGCTGGTCGATAGCCGCCTGCCGCTGGTGCAGTGGGAAAACATCATTACCAGCGCAGAAAAGGCCGACGCGCCCGTGCTCTGCATCATGCTTGATATGCGCCACAGCGAACTCTCCCCGCTCAGGCTCAAGTGGAGTCTCGACATGTCTATGTCGCACAAGGACGTGGAAGCTCTGTTCACGCTGCTGCAAAAGGTGAAAATCGACCGCCAGGCCAGGGAATGGTTTTACGACATGCGCCTTAGCGCAGACGAACGCACAATGATGGCCTTGCTTAGGAAGGGGTTACCCATGGAGGCCGTGGCCGCAAAACTCAATACGTCGCTTAAAAGCCTGTATCGCAGGCGAAGCGAGCTTTACGAAAGGCTTGGGCTGAGCAATTTTAACGAGGCCTGCCTGCTTATGTTTACCGATGAAGAAAACAACTATCCGTGATTCAGGCGGCGGTTACGTTTAGGTAGCCGCCACCATTGGGGCTCAGGATTGCTGCAGCGGCAATGTAGTCATACAGGTTTGGCTGTCATCAAAGGTGGCAAAAGCGGAGTGCGCGGCGCGGCCCTGATAGCTGACGCTGACCGTCCCTTCGGTATTGCGCGGCAGCCACACGCCGATGAAGCCGTTTGGCTGGCTGGTAAGCGTTTTATTCAGGATAACGTTGCCCGCTTTATCGGTAATTTTGACCTCAAAAGGCGTATTGGCCATCTCACCCTGGCAGCCGGAAAGGCTGTGATTGAAGCAAGGATGCGTTTGCTGCAGGTATGGCGCAAACGACAGATAGAACTTGTCCCCCAACGGATAGCTAAACTTCTGCTGCCCGTCCGAAAGCACCAGCTCGCGGCTGGTGATCCCGGCGCTAAAGCCCAGCGGGCGAGCCTGCGGGGACTGGTCGATAGCCTCAACCATTTGCTCGGTGGTTTTTCCCGCCAGCCCGTGTTTCGCCAGAAAGGCATTTGCCTCAGGCGTTGATGCCAGAGCGGTGCCGCTGAGAGTCAGCGCCAGTAACGCCGTTATGATACGTGTTTTCATCCTGTTTCCTTTTCCAGAGTAAGGTTTAACCATCACTGGCGCGGACGTTACACCTTCCCCCAGGGGGAAGGTCAAAGGTGTGACGGTAAAGAAAGGTAAGACTATGTATTTATGGCGTTTTAATTGATTTTTATCAAATTTTCTGACACCTCTGGCTGAAGTGAATATCCACTTTATTCCCGGTGACGAAAAGCCTCACCCAGGGCGCCCCTGGACTTCATCTGCCCATCCACGCAATGGGATCTAAATCACAATTTTCAGGGAGTTAGCGCCGGGTAAAAACCGCTTAGCCTGCCCCACAACCGCTTATCCCTGAATACGACCACTCGGCCACTCTTTTTCCCCTCTTGCCGCGAAAATCGCCACGCTATAGCTGGCCTATTTTTATGCCCTTCTTTTACACCAACCAGGTTCAGCGAGACGGCAAACAGGCATGACGCCGGGGCTGACAAACGGATGAATTATGAATAAAAATAAATTTCTCAAACATATACCCTGGGTGATTCTGGGGATCATCGGGGCCTGCTGTCTGGCCGTCGTCGCCCTACGGCGGGGGGAACACATCAGCGCCCTGTGGATAGTGGTAGCCTCGGTGTCGGTCTATCTGGTGGCCTACCGCTACTACAGCCTCTACATCGCCCAGAAGGTGATGAAGCTCGACCCAACGCGAGCGACCCCGGCGGTCATTAATAACGACGGCCTGAACTATGTTCCCACCAACCGTAATGTCCTGTTTGGTCACCACTTCGCGGCAATAGCCGGGGCGGGACCGCTGGTCGGCCCGGTGCTGGCAGCGCAGATGGGCTATTTACCCGGCGTGCTGTGGCTGCTGGCGGGCGTCGTGCTGGCCGGGGCGGTGCAGGACTTTATGGTGCTGTTTATCTCCTCACGCCGAAACGGGGCTTCCCTTGGCGAGATGATCAAAGAAGAGATGGGGCCGGTGCCGGGCACCATTGCCCTGTTCGGCTGCTTCCTGATCATGATAATTATCCTGGCCGTGCTGGCGCTTATCGTGGTGAAAGCGCTGGCCGAAAGCCCGTGGGGCGTATTTACCGTTTGCTCGACGGTGCCAATTGCGCTGTTTATGGGCATTTATATGCGCTTTATTCGTCCGGGTCGGGTCGGCGAAGTATCCGTTATCGGGATTGTGCTGCTGGTCGCCTCGATTTACTTCGGCGGTGTTATTGCCCACGACCCTTACTGGGGCCCGGCGCTAACCTTTAAAGACACCACCATAACCTTTACCCTGATTGGCTATGCATTTGTTTCTGCTTTGCTGCCGGTGTGGCTGATCCTAGCCCCACGCGATTACCTGGCCACCTTCCTGAAAATTGGCGTTATCGTCGGCCTGGCGATTGGGATTGTTATCCTCAATCCTGAGCTGAAAATGCCGGCGATTACCCAGTACGTGGACGGCACCGGCCCGCTGTGGAAAGGCGCTCTGTTCCCGTTCCTGTTTATCACCATTGCCTGCGGGGCAGTGTCCGGTTTCCACGCGCTTATCGCCTCCGGCACGACGCCAAAACTGCTGGCCTGTGAAACCGACGCTCGCTTTATCGGCTACGGCGCGATGCTGATGGAGTCCTTTGTGGCGGTGATGGCGCTGGTTGCGGCCTCAATTATCGAACCGGGCCTCTACTTCGCGATGAACACGCCCCCGGCGGGTCTGGGTATTACCATGCCAAACCTGCACGAGCTGGGTGGTGAAAACGCGCCGATGATTCTGGCGCAGCTGAAAGATGTCACCGCTCATGCGGCGGCAACCGTCAGCTCCTGGGGCTTCGTGATTTCGCCGGAGCAGATCCTGCAAACGGCGAAAGATATCGGTGAACCTTCCGTGCTCAACCGCGCAGGCGGTGCCCCTACGCTTGCCGTCGGTATTGCGCACGTGTTCCACAAAATCGTGCCGGTAGCCGACATGGGGTTCTGGTACCACTTCGGTATTCTGTTTGAGGCGCTGTTTATTCTTACCGCGCTGGATGCCGGTACCCGCTCCGGCCGCTTTATGCTGCAGGATCTGCTGGGTAACTTTATCCCGTTCCTGAAGAAAACCGACTCGCTGGTCGCAGGTATCATCGGCACCGCTGGCTGCGTAGGCCTCTGGGGCTACCTGCTTTATCAGGGCGTGGTCGATCCTTTGGGCGGCGTCAAAAGCCTGTGGCCGCTGTTCGGCATCTCCAACCAGATGCTTGCCGCCGTCGCATTAGTGCTGGCAACCGTGGTGCTGGTGAAGATGAAGCGTACTCAATACATCTGGGTAACCGTCGTCCCTGCCGTCTGGCTACTTATCTGCACCACCTGGGCGCTGGGCCTGAAGCTGTTTAGCAGCAACCCGCAGATGGAAGGCTTCTTCTTCATGGCCAACCAGTATAAGGCGCGCATCGCCGCAGGTGGGGCCGATCTCACGGCCCAGGATATCGCCAATATGAACCACATTGTGGTCAACAACTACACCAACGCTGGCCTGAGTATTCTGTTCCTGGTGGTGGTTTACAGCATCATTTTCTACGGCATTAAGGCCTGGAAAGAGGCGCGTAAATCCGACCAGCCGACGGACAAGGAAACGCCTTATCAGCCGGTGCCTGAAGAAGGTATTAAGATTTCTTCCGGCCACTGATCGCTTCATATGACAGCCCCGCATTAGCGGGGCTTAAATCACGAAAGGAGCGACGAATGTTTGATAACTTAGGCGCTGCAAAAAAATATCTCGGCCAGGCGGCACGAATGCTCGTTGGCATCCCGGACTACGACACTTACGTGCTGCATATGCAGACGAACCATCCGGACCAGCCGCCCATGACCTATAAAGAATTCTTCCGCGAGCGCCAGCAGGCACGCTACGGCGGAGATGGCAAAGGCGGCATGCGCTGCTGTTAACAGGAAAGAGGCGATGACACAGATTGCAGTGACCGTATTAACCGGCTTTCTCGGCGCAGGGAAAACCACCCTGTTACGCCATATCCTGCATACCCAGCAGGATGAGAAAATCGCCGTTATTGAAAATGAATTTGGCGAAACGCCTATCGACAGCCAGCTGATTGGCGACCGCGCCACCCGCATCACTACCCTGAGCAACGGCTGCATCTGCTGCACGCGGTCGAGCGAGCTGGAAGATGCCCTGCTGGACCTGCTTGAGAGTCGGGACAAAGGTGAAATTCACTTCGACAGGCTGATTGTCGAATGCACGGGGATGGCCGATCCAGGCCCAATACTTCAGGCCTTTTTCGCCCATGAAATCATCTGCGAGCGCTACCTGCTGGACGGCGTAATTACGCTGGTGGATGCGGTACACGCGGCTTCGCAGCTGGATCAGTTCCCGCTGGCGCAGTCGCAGATTGGCTACGCCGATCGAATTCTGCTGACCAAAACCGATGTCGCCGGTGAGTCCGCTGATTTACTGGAACGCCTGCAGCGCATTAACGCTCGCGCCCCGGTTTACCCTATCGTGCACGGCAATATAGAGCTGGCGCTGTTGTTTAACACCCGCGGCTTTATGCTGGAAGAAAACGTCGTGGCGACAAAACCTCGCTTCCACCGCATTGCCCCACAGCAAAATGAAGTCTCATCCATTGTGGTGACGCTGGATTATCCGGTGGCGCTGTCCGCCGTTTCCTCCGTAATGGAAAACCTGCTTTCCGGCTTTGCCGATAACCTGCTCCGCTACAAAGGAATGCTGTGGATTGAAGACCAGCCCTGTCGCCTGCTGTTCCAGGGCGTGCAGCGCCTTTACAGCGCCGACTGGGACCGCGAGTGGCAGGCGGATGAAACGCCGGGCAGCACGCTGGTGTTTATCGGCGTCTCGCTCCCGGAAGCCGAGATCCGCGACGCCTTTGCAGGATTAAAACAATCCGCATAACACAGCAGCATTACAGCCCGACCGCCTCTTTCAGTGACTTCAGGTAGCGGCGGCTCACCGGCACGGTGCGGCCATCCCGCAGCAGCAGCTCCGCCTGGCTGTTATCCTCCAGGCGGATCTCCTGCAAATAATTCATATTGACCAGATATTGCCGGTGGCAGCGCAGCAGCGGCGTGCGGCTTTCCAGAGTGCGCAGCGTTAGCTCGGTAAACCCTTCTTTGCCGTCACGGCTGGTGACATACACCCCGCTCATCCGGCTGCTGACGTAGGCCACCTCTTCCATTTGCAGCAGCCAGATTCGGCTGTGGCCGCTGCACGGGATAAATTTCAGCGGCAGCTGGCTGTCCGGCAGGCGGGAAACATCCTGCGCTTCGTTTTCCTGATGCAGGCGAGCCAGCGTTTTTTGCAGCCGCTGCGCCTCTATCGGCTTGAGCAGATAGTCAAAAGCGCACTCCTCAAAAGCCTGCACGGCGTATTCATCAAAAGCGGTGAGAAACACAATACGCGGCCGGTGGCGTTCATCCAGCATGCCCACCATTTCCAGGCCGCTAATGCGCGGCATCTGGATATCGAGAAACAGCACGTCCGGGCGCAGCTTGTGCACGGCGCTAATCGCCTCTATCGCGTTGGCACATTCCCCGACTATCTCGATCTCACCGTCGCTCTCAAGCAGGACGCGCAGGTTCTCACGCGCCAGCGGCTCATCATCAACAATCAACGCTCTCAACATACCAACTCCTCGGCGGGCAGGCGCACGGTGATGCAGGTAAAACGATCGGGCTCACAGCTCACGGCCAGGCCATAATCCTCACCAAACTTCGCGCGCAGCCGCTTGTCTACCAGATTCATCCCCAGCCCGTTACCGTTCTCATTTGGCCGGTACAAACCGGCATTGTCCTCAACGTCAACAAAGACGTTTTGCCCTTCTCCGCGTGCGCGAATGGTAATAATCCCGCAGCCCAGCAGCTGAGAGGTGCCGTGTTTAATGGCGTTTTCCACAATCGGCTGCAGGGTAAAAGCCGGCAAATGGTGATGAGCCAACGCTTCCGGCACCTGCAGTTCAACCGTCAGCCGAGTCTGGAAGCGAGCCAGCTCAATTTGTAGATAGGCATTGACATGCTCAATTTCGTCGGACAGCGTGACGATTTCCGACGGGCGTTTCAGATTTTTGCGGAAAAACGTCGAGAGGTACTGCACCAGCTGCCCGGCTTTGTCACCGTCGTGACGGATAACCGCTTTCAGCGTATTCAGCGCGTTAAATAAGAAGTGTGGGTTCACCTGCGCATGCAGCAGCTTGATCTCTGACTGCGCCAGCAGCGCTTTTTGCTGCTCGTATTTGCCCGCCAGGATTTGCGCCGAAAGCAGCTGCGCAATCCCTTCGCCGAGCGTACGGTTGATCGAGCTAAACAGCCTGTTACGTGCCTCGTAGAGTTTTATCGTGCCGATCACCCGCTGGTTTTCGCCCCGCAGCGGGATAACCAGCGTCGACCCCAGCTTGCAGTTTGGGTGTAGCGAGCAGCGGTAAGGCACCTCATTACCGTCGGCGTAAACCACTTCATTATTTTCGATGGCCTGCCAGGTGTAACCCGACGAAATTGGCTTGCCCGCCAGGTGGTGGTCGGCCCCGGTGCCGATAAACGCCAGCAGCTTTTCTCGATCGGTGATCGCCACGGCGCTGATGTCCAGCTCCTGATGCAGCACTTTCGCTACCTTCAGGCTGTTTTGCTCGTTGAAACCCTGTCGGAGAATACCCTCGGTCGAGGCGGCTACTTTTAGCGCGGTGGCGGAGAACGCCGAGGTGTACTTTTCAAACATCGCGCGTTTATCCAGCAGGATGCGCATAAACATCGCCGCCCCCAGCGTGTTGGTGACCATCATCGGCGCGGCGATGCTTTCTACCAGGTGAAGCGCGTCTTCAAACGGCCTCGCAATCAGCAAAATGATCATCATCTGCACCAGCTCGGCCACAAAGGTCACCCCTCCGGCCACCAGCGGGTTAAACAGCTTATCCGTTCTGCCGCGCTTGATTAAAAAGCTGTGGATCAACCCGCCAATCAGCCCTTCGGCGATGGTAGAGATCATGCAGCTTAGCGCCGTCATTCCGCCGAGTGAATAGCGATGCAGCCCGCCAGTTAGCCCCACCAACCCGCCAACCACCGGCCCGCCCAGCAGGCCGCCCATTACCGCGCCGATGGCACGCGTGTTGGCAATGGAGCCTTCAATATGCAGGCCAAAGTAGGTGCCCATGATGCAGAATACCGAGAAAGTGATGTAGCAGAGCAGCTTGTGGGGTAGCCGCACGGTGACCTGCATCAGCGGTATAAACAGCCGGGTTTTACTCATCAGCCAGGCAATGACCAGAAACACGCACATCTGCTGCAATAGCAGCAGGACCAAATTGAACTCGTACATCTGCAGACACTCTCCGTTCTCAACGGCGGGAAAGATACAGCGAGCAGAATATAATTTCCGGGGCATAGCTCAGATTTGTTAAATTTGAATTCCAAAATAAGTCAGATTGTTGCGGCTGACAGCCCGGATATAAAACTAAAAAAAGCAAAACGAACAATTATCGAGCAACAAAAAGGACAGCCGATAAAACGCATTCATATACAGGTTTTTATTTATAATCGTCGCCCTCAGGACCCACCCCGCCGAATGTTATTTAACGTTTTTAATTAACCGCATTGAATATAAGCAATGCCATATTTCAGCTAAAGAATATTCTCACCAGGCAGAAAAAGCCGATGGATTATTTATATTTCTTATCGCTATAAGTCATACTTTTATATTCTTCTGGCAAACAATATTAGCAGGTAGTATCGACTAAATACAGACGACTCAACGCCCAGAACGCGGCACGCGTGCGGCCATTGCCAGCAGAACATGCTGTTGTGGTGGGGAAGTTTCAGCAGTTAAGGAAAAGAATAATGATCGTTCTTTCGGGCGTATCAAAAGTATTTGCCAGCAAACATGGGGCGATTACCGCCGTAGATAATATTCACCTGTCCGTAAATAAGGGCCAAATATATGGCATTATCGGCTACAGCGGGGCGGGTAAAAGTACGTTAATCAGATTATTAAACGGGCTTGAAGCGCCCTCTTCCGGATCGATTATCGTGGCCGGGCAGGATATTGCGAAAGCCAACGGCGAGCGGCTCCGCCAGGCCCGCTTAAAAGTCAGCATGGTCTTCCAGCACTTTAACCTGCTGTGGTCGCGCACGGTTGCCGAGAATATTGCGTTTCCCCTACAAATTGCCGGCGCGAACAAACGTCAGAGTCAGCAGCGTGTTGATGAGCTGATCAAACTGGTTGGCCTTGAGGGCCGCGAAAATGCCTGGCCTTCTCAGCTTAGCGGCGGCCAGAAGCAGCGCGTTGGCATTGCCCGCGCCCTGGCAAATAACCCGGACGTGCTGCTTTGCGACGAGGCCACTTCAGCGCTGGATCCGCAAACCACCGACGCCATTCTCGATCTGCTGCTCGACATAAACCGCCAGCTCAACTTAACCATCGTACTCATCACCCATGAGATGCACGTGGTACGCAAAATTTGCCAGCGCGTGGCGGTGATGGAAAACGGCAAGATCGTTGAAGAAGGCCCTGTGCTGGATATTTTTACCCACCCTAAACAGCCCATCACGCAAACCTTTGTGCGCCAGGTGACTAACCACGGTGCGGCCAGCGAACCGTTCAACCCGCATTGGGTTCAGGGCTTAAGCGGCAGCATTCTGAAACTGATTTTCCCCGGCGGAGAAGCTCAGCAGCCGGTGATAGCCGACGTTATTCAGCACTTTCACGTGGCGCTGAACATTCTGCACGGCAACATTACCCAGACGGCAGACGGCGCGTTTGGCGAGCTGTACGTCCACGTGGATGACGCCAGCCAGCTAGAAAATATTGTGCAATACCTGAATCAAAAGCGGGTAGAAACTGAGGTTATTCGACATGCTTGAGCAATACTTCCCGCATTTAAAACTCGACAAGCTGTGGGCCGCCACGGGTGAAACGCTCTACATGACGGCCTGGTCCGGGCTGGCAACGCTGGTCTTTGGTATTGCGCTAGGCGTGCTGCTGTTTCTGACCTCTCGCGGCCAGCTGCTGCAAAACCGCCTGGTTTATTCAGTGGTCACCGTGCTGGTAAACGTCTTCCGTTCGATCCCGTTCATCATTCTGATCGTCCTGCTGATCCCGTTCACTAAAACGCTGGTCGGCACCATTTTGGGCACCAATGCCGCGCTTCCGGCGCTGATCGTCGGCGCTGCACCTTTCTACGCACGGCTGGTAGAAATTGCGCTGCGCGAAGTCGACAAAGGCGTTATCGAAGCCACGCGTTCGATGGGGGCGAAAACCCACACGCTGATTTTCCGCGTACTCCTGCCTGAATCTTCTCCGGCTCTGGTTTCCGGCATAACCGTCACCCTGATCGCGCTGGTGAGCTACAGCGCTATGGCCGGGGTTATCGGTGCGGGCGGGCTGGGCAACCTCGCCTATCTGGAAGGGTTCCAGCGTAACCATAACGACGTCACGCTGGTGGCCACGGCCATGATATTAGCGATCGTTTTTATTATTCAGTTTATCGGCGACCGAATTACGCGCCGGCTCGATAAGCGCTAACGGTTCTTCAGCTTTCGGGCGGCAGAGACGCATTCTGGCGCCCGGAGTTCCACGGCAATGCACTTCTAATCACTAATGACGACTGGACGAAATAATGAAAAAACAGTTTATGATGTTAGCTCTGGCTTCTTTAACCGCCTTAAGCCTCCAGGCCAACGCCGCTGAAAAGCTGGTTGTGGGCGCTTCCAACGTGCCGCACGCGGAAATTCTCGAGCAGGCGAAGCCGATTCTGGCAAAAGAAGGTATCGACCTTGAGATCAAAACCTTCCAGGACTATATCCTGCCGAACACCGCGCTTGCCGAGCGTGAAATTGACGCCAACTACTTCCAGCACCAGCCGTATCTGGACTCGGTTCTGCAGGATCATAAAGGCGATAAAAACTACGATTTCGTCAGCGCCGGGGCTATCCACGTGGAGCCCATCGGCATCTACTCAAAGAAATACAAAAGCCTGAAAGATCTGCCGCAAAACGGCAAGGTGATTATGCGTGACTCGGTGGCCGAAGAAGGCCGCATTCTGGCTATCTTCCAGCGCGAAGGCGTGATCGCCCTGAAGCCGGGCATCAAGCCGGTTAATGCCCGTATCAGCGACATCGCCAGCAACCCGAAAAATCTGCAGTTCAAAGCGGATATTGAAGCCGCCCTGCTGCCGCAGATGTACGCCAATAACGAAGGCGACGCGGTGGTTATCAACGCCAACTACGCGCTTGATGCGGGCCTGAACCCAATCAAAGATCCTATTGCCGTAGAAAGCACCGAAGGTAACCCGTATGCCAACATCATCACCGTGCACAGCGCCGACGTGAAAAAACATGACATCGTCGAGCTGGTGAAGGTCCTGCACTCTAAGCAGATTCAGGCCTGGATCAACGAGAAGTATCACGGCGCGGTTGTGCCGGTTAACCAGTAATCCTGAAAAAGGGGCGCAATGCGCCCCTCTTCTTAGCCGCGAGTTAGCGCCGCGTACTCTTCCGGGCTAAGGTAAAGCTCGCGGTACTTGTCATCAACCTGCTGCCACATCCTCTGGGAGAAATAGAGCGCCGCAGGCAGCGGATGGTGATGAATCATCAGCGAATCCGCCTGCCCTTGCTCATTGATATGCACCCACACGGCACACTCTACGGCCACGCCGTCAACGCTTGCGCGGTAAGACTCCATAAATAACCGTTCGCTAACATAATCCCGGTAGGTAAAGCGCTGGAAGTCATACAGCGGAATGGCCGCTTTCAGGATCTCCAGAATCGCCGTTTTGCCGTGAACCGACGCTTTTAGCACCACGCCTTGCAGGCTCGCGTCATCGGCGAGTATTGCCAGCCAGGGTGGCGGCCCCTGCACGTCGAGAATGGGGGATGCGGTATCATTAAATAACATAGAACTCTCCTGAGCGATCGGTGGCGTGATGGTCCCGTATAAGGTGCAGAGTAGCGGGTGTTTTTCAGTGAAAAAAATGATAAAACGTCCGAACATTACGGACCAAAACGCTCGAATAGAGGTATGACTATGGATCGCCTGTCCAGCCTGACCTATTTTGTTCACACCGCAGAGTTGGGCAGTTTTGTCCGCGCCGGGCAAGCCCTGGGGCTTTCCGCTTCGGCGGTGGGAAAAGGGATTACGAGACTTGAGGAGCAGCTTGGCGTGCGGCTTTTTCACCGCACCACCCGCAGCCTGCAGATGACCTCCGAAGGCCGGGTTTACTTTGAGCGCTGCCGGCGCATTCTGCAGGATTTGGATGAGGCGGATGCCCTGCTTTCCCATGTCAGTGAAACGCCCCGGGGCCGCCTGCGAGTTAGCCTGCCCGCCGCCAGCCATATCCTGTTTGAAGCAGCCATTATCGCTTTCGTTCGCCGTTATCCGGACATCGATCTCGATCTGGATTTCATCGACAGGCTGGTGAACCTGATTGACGAAGACGTGGATATTGCTATCCGAACCGGCGAGCTCCCGGATTCTCGCTTGATGCGTCGCACATTGCCCTCTTTGCAGCTTATTCTCTGTGCTTCCCCGGCCTATCTTGCCGGGCATGGCGTACCTCAATCGCCCCGGGAACTGGAGGGACATTGCGGAATTCGATTCCGCTATGTGAACACCGGCAAGCTGCAGGCCTGGCCGCTGCGCGATCTGTCAGAGCTTGCGGATATTCGCACCCGCACCGTGTTCAGTTCGAACAATATGGAAATGGTGCGCAGCGCGATCGTTAACGGCCTGGGCGTTGGAGCCGTGCCTGATTTTATGATTGAACCCCAGCTGGCGAGCGGTGTTGTGCAACCGCTGCTGGGTGAGTATTTGAAAGCACCGGGGCAATTCCAGATGGTTTGGACTTCGGGGAAACAGCTTTCGTCAAAGATCCGCGTTTTTGTCGACTTTATCAGCGACTTTGTCACCCGGCAGCGGCAAAATGGTGTTCATGGAGTAGCCGCCAGGTGAACGTGCAGATGGCAGATTTTGTTTTTCTTATTGGCCCCGGTGGCGCGGGTAAAAGCACTGTGGGGACCTTACTGGCCGCCAGGCTAGGCTATGAGTGCACCGATCTCGACGATGAGTTTTGTACCCACCTCATGAATATTCGCGAATTTATTGGCCTTTTTGGCTATGAGCGCTACCTCGAGGAAAATGCGAAATTACTCGAAACATTACTGGCAAAAACCGACGTCAGTACCGTTTTCATTCTCTCTTCCGGCTTTCTTGCAACGGATATTCGGCCTGACATCGTGGAGCAAAACAGAGATCGAGTACAGCGTGCAGGCACGTCGGTGCTGCTCTTGCCCTCTCGTGACTACCGTGAGGCGCTCAGCTGCATTGTTGAACGCCAGTTAAGGCGGGGTTTTGGTCTGAAAAGAGAAAGCGAAATCGCTAAGTTCGGCCAGCGTTTTAGTCAGTATCTCTGCCTGGGTGATGTACAGATATTTTCTATGGACGCCCCTGAGATCGTTGCCGCCCACGTCGCGAATGTAATAAGCGCCCGTGAGCCGCGTATGAACCGCTATATTGACTAACACAAGCCCGACACCACCGAAGGTAACACCACGATGCGGCTGACTACTGCCCTCCGCCTGATGAGCATTTGTCTTATCTGCCTCACCGTCTTGCTGCAGGCTCAGCCGGCCTTCTCTGCGCCGTTATCGCTGGCCGATCCTCTGGCGTTAACCCCGCAAGAGCGTGACTGGGTTGCGGCTCATCCCCTTGTACCGGTGCTGGTGGTTAACACCCATATCCCGCTGACCTTTATTAACCAGGAAGGCGAGCAAAGTGGCTATGCCGTGGCGCTGCTGAACAGCATTGGCCGGCAAACCGGGCTGCGGTTTACCTGGCATCCCTTCAATAACCTGGTCGAGATGCGCGAGCAGCTCAAAAAAGCCCCCGACTCGCTCATTGCCGCAGCGGATGCTTCCGCCACGGGGCCAGACGCCGGGCTGATCTATACCCGCCCAATACAGGTGACCGACTGGGTGCTGGTCACGCGCAAGAAGTTTCCCGTCGTCACCACCCTTGCCGACATGAAGGGCAAAAAGGTTGCGGTCTTTACCGGCAGCTATTACCTGCCGGAGCTGCGCAGGCAATTCCCGCAGGTCGAGTTTGTTGAGCAGGACTTTTCGCTGGAAACCGCGCTGGCGCTGTTTGTTCACAATCTGGACGGCGCCATCGTGCCGCAAACCGCCGCCAGCTTCGTGCTAAAAAGCTATCTTGAGGATCGTTTCCGCATCGCCATGACGGTGCCCGTTCCCCCGCTACGGCTGGCGATGGCTTCCGGCGAGCAAAATCGCCCGCTGCTCTCGATAATCGATAAAGCCCTGGAGCGGCTCCCGCCGCACGAAATGGAGGAGCAGCTCAACGGCTGGCAGATGCGCTACGCTCTGGAGCGCTTCGAAGTTTGGGGGCATTACCGTACCGGTATTATGATAGCTATTGTTATCCTCAGCCTGGCAGCGATGCTGCTGGTGTTCTATTTCTGGCGCAACCGCCTGCTGAGACGCACGCTGGCAACCCAGCAGGCGCTGCAAAATAAGCTTCAGGCTTCGCAGGCGCGGCTGCAAAAAGCCAGCGAGTCGAAAAGCCAGTTTCTGGCGCAAATGAGCCACGAAATACGCACCCCGATGAATGCCCTGATTGGCCTGCTGGAGCTGGAAAACGCCGGGCGCAGTACCCCCGAACAGCGGCGAAATAACATTGCCGTCGCCTACGAATCCTCGAAGTCATTATTGATGCTGGTTGGGGATATTCTTGATATGGCAAAAATCGAATCCGGCACCTTTACCGTGCGCAGCGTGCCGCTTTCTCTGAGCGAGATGATCAACAGCGTCAGCACCCTGTTCCGCTACAGCGCGGAGGAAAAGCACCTTGCGCTAAGTGCCAGCGTTGAGGTGCAGGACGATCGGATCCTGTTCGACCCGGTAATGCTCAAACAAATAGTCTCTAACCTGGTGAGCAACGCCATCAAATTTACTGCCCAGGGCGAAGTTGAAATCATTATCTACCAGGCCAAAAAGCAGGCTGCTGAAACAGGCGATTACGTACTGGAGGTCTGTGATACCGGCGTGGGGATGAGCGAGGAGCAACAAAACGCGATATTCGAACCGTTTGTGCAGCTGGATGCCGCGCAAAGAGAGCACCACGGCAGCGGGCTGGGGCTGAGTATTTGCCGCCAGCTAGCGGCGCTGTTGCACGGCAGCCTTGAGGTTGAAAGTTCGCCTGGCGAAGGCACCATTTTTATCTTCCGGTTCTCTGCACCTGTGGCACCGCCTGAACAGGCCAACGCCTCTACGGAGGTCAGCCCGCGCCGCTCGCGAAAAATTTTAGTGGTGGACGACCACCCTGCAAACCGGCTGCTGCTGGTGCAGCAACTGGAATTTGCCGGCCATCGCAGCGTGGCGGCAGAAAACGGCGTCCAGGCGCTGCGGCTGTGGGAAAAAGAAAATCCACCGTTTGACGTCGTCATTACCGACTGCAATATGCCGGACTTAAGCGGCTTTGAGCTGGTAAGGCAGCTGCGTGAGAAAGAAAAGTTGATGGCAAGAGAACCTCAGCCGATGTTTGGCCTGACCGCCATGGCGGAGCAGCAGGTGCGCGACCGGGGAATACAGGCCGGGATGACCGACTGCCTGTTCAAGCCTGTGGAGCTGGAAAAGTTACTTGCCCGTATCGATAAACACTCAGAGCACACAGCTGAACCTTCATCACGCCCGCTGCTTTCGCTCAGCAGGCTGGCCGAGTCTCAGCCGGAGGCCTTCCGTGCATTAGTTAAGACCGTGATTGAGCAAAACCAGCGGGATATGGCCGCGCTAAAAAGCGGCATCGCCAGCGGAGATTTCGGGCTTATCAAAAGCAGCGCTCATCGCCTTGCCGGCAGCGCAAGGCTGGCCGATGCTCCCGAGCTGTCTGCTATTTGCGGGCAAATTGAAGCGGCGGCAGAGGCGCAGGACAGCGAGGCCGTTCACACTTTAGCGGCTGACGGCGAACGGCATGTGAAAGAGCTGGAGAATGCGCTGAGACACGTTGCTATACTGCCTTAACCAGTTGAAACCTAACCTTCGGGCCGCCCTTTTATGAGTAAGATTTATATCGTCGACGATCACCCTGTTTCACAGCTTGCGGTCAGAGTAGTCGCGGAAAATAACGGCTACGAAGTGGCGGGGATCAGCGACAACGGGCGTGACGCGATTAACGTCCTGCGTGACAACGCGGAGGTGACGCTGGTGGTTATCGACATTGAAATTCCACCGCCTAACGGCCTGGAAGTGATTAAGCGGCTTCGTCAGTACGGCTTTAGCGGCGGCATATTGGTGCTCACCGGCTATAACGACAGCCACTTTGTGGACCGCGCCCGCCGGGCGGGAGCCAACGGGTTTATCAGCAAGAATAACCATCTCGATCAGCTGGTGGACGCCTTCAAGGCCATTCTTAGCGGCTATGAGTTCTTCCCCCAGAGGCCGCAGGCGGTGAATGTCTCGGCCGGCGTACAGTCTGAAAGCGAACTGCTTGGCACGCTGTCCAACCGCGAACTTGAGGTGCTAGGCCTAATCTCCCGTGGCGAGATGCTGATTGATATCGCCGCGCAGCTGCATGTCAGCAATAAATCCATCAGCACCTATAAACGCCGCATCATGACCAAGCTCGGGTTCAGCAAAACGCTGGAAATGATCGAATTCGCCAGGCGCAACAACCTCGCCTGAGCCAGGCTCACTGATAGGTCATCGTGAAGGTGGCGTTAGCGTCGGCCCTGCCGGGCGTGACGTTAGCCTGAGTCTGGTAATAACGTGCCGCCAGCGGAAGCGAATAAGCACCGTCCGAGCTAGTGGTAGCGATACTCATCATGTTGCCCAGCTCAAGCGGCGCGTTGTTATACAGCACCTGAATCCCCACGCCGGTCGCCGTCTGCCCTGCCTGGGCAGCGTCCAGATTAAGAATGCCCCTGCTGCTATCCAAAGCCCCGCCGCTGCCAGGCGCAAGCGTCAGCCTGATCTTCGTCTCGGCGTCACAGTTCAGCTTAATGGCGAAATCAGCATCGCCGCTGGTGCTGCCTGGGCCGGAGAAATCGGTGTTTTTCGCCTTACCCATCCGCACCGTTATTGCGCTATTGAGGACGGAGCAGGCGACGGTTTGCACGCTGCCGCTGCCGATGGTGTAGTCCATAACGTTGGTTTCACCCACCACCTGAGCCTGAGTAATGGAACCCATTGTTATCGGGCCTGAGCCGGTCACCTGGGCGATTTTCACCAGCTGTAACCTGTAGTTACCCCAGGTACCGCCGCACAGCCGCCACCAGTCGGCAGACCAGGTACAGGCGGTGTTAGCAATCTGGCGGGGTAAAGGTCCGGTGCCGTAGCGACCGGCGGTTGATCCAGCGCCGCTGGTGACCACCCGAAACGCCAGGCCTGGCACGCCCGACTGATACAGCGTTTGTCCGTTATAGCTGACCGGCAGAAAACCTCCACTCCCCTGAGCCCAGCGGGTCACAAAGCCCGAGCTATCGCACTGAACAAAGCTGTTGCGGCTGCCCAAACGGGAGTCATTGAACGTGGCTACCACAGTGCCCACAGGGGCATCTCGCTGCACGACTATATGCCCGAGATCCAGCGTCACCGAATCGTTGGCGTTAAAGCGGCTGTCCATAAACGTACAGCTTGCCTGGGCGCTTTTAGCTGCCCCGAGCAGCAGTACGCTGCCCCAGATAACTTTGCTGAATAATGTCGTCATGTTCGCGACCTTGCCTACTGGTATGTCAGGGTAAACGTGGCGTTGGCGTTGGCCTTGCCCGGCGTCACCGAAGGCTGAGTCTGATAATAACGGGCCTTCAGCGGGATGGCGTAGCTGCCATCAGCGGTCGTAGTGGCCACCGCAATTCTGCTGTTCAAGGCCAGAGGCGCGTTGTTATACATCACCTGCACGCCAACGCCGCTGGCGGTTTGCCCCGCCCCCGCGTTGTCGATATTAAGAATGCCCTTCGCCGCATCTGCCGCGCCCGAACTGCCCGGTGCGAGGGTGAGGTTAATTTTGGTCGAGGCGTCGCAGTTCAGGTCAATGGAAAAATCAGCGTCGCCGCTGGTGCTGCCGGGACTGCCGAAGTCGGTGTTTTTCGCTTTGCCCATCGTGACGCTGATATTGCTGTTGGTGACCGAGCAGGCGACCGTCTGCACCACGCCGCTGCCGATGGTGTAGTCAATAATGTTGGTATCCCCCACCACCAGCGCCTGAACAATGGAACCGCCGGTCATCGGCCCGGAACCTGTTGTCGGGGCAATTTTGACCAGTTGAAGCCCCAGATTCCCCCAGGTGCCGCCGCACAGCCGCCACCAGCCGCTTCCCGTCACGCAAGCGGTGTTTGAGATCTGACGCGGCAATGGGCCAGTGCCATAGCGGCCAGCCGTAGTCCCCGCGCCGGATGTCACGATGCGAAACGCCAGGCCCGGCACGCCGGACTGGTACAGCGTTTGTCCGTTATAAACCACTGGCGCAAAACCAGGGCCGACCGCCCAGCGAGTGGTAAAGCCGCTGGCGTTGCACTGCAGAAAATTATTGCGGCCGCCGAGTGCCGAATTGGTGGTACTGGCAACCACCGTGCCTACCGGGGTATCGCGCTGCACAACCACTGTGCCAAAGCTCAGGGCGACCGAGTCATCTGGCCCAAATCGGCCGTCCATAAACGAGCAGGTGGCCAGCGCGCCTTTTGAGGCCAGAAACAGCAGTGCACAAGTCATCACGCGCGGGCGAAATACTTTTTTCATTACGTTTTTCATCGTCATCTCTTTTTCCGAAGCCGCGCTTAGCGACACTGTGCGTCAAGGGAGGAAATAGCCGCCGTCGTCTCATCATGGGTCAGGCTGTAACTCACCCGGCACTGGCGATCCGCACCTTTGCCCCACTGCACCAGCAGCGTACCTTTAGGCTGCAAACCGGCGAGATAAACCTGGCCGCCGTCCCCGACGATACCGCTGCCGCCGCTGCGGTCGGCTTCATTGGCAACCGTGGCGCCAAACGGTACGGCTTTGCCGTTCGGGCGAATCAGGGTCATCAGCACCCGCAGCCCGACCTGGGCGCGGTAATCGGCGCGCACTACGGCCCCGCGTGTGGGCACCACGGTGCGGCTGGTTTGCTCGAGGTCGACGTTTTCTTTCAGGCTTTCGGTGCTCAGCGTGACGTCGTTATGGCGGTACGGCATTAAGTTCGGCACCAACGCGTAGCCGCGATAGTCGGTTTTAACCCCGGTCTGGTTATTCACCGCCACACCTGAAGCGCCCGGCACTTTCACCAGGCCGAACGTCTCGCCAAGCTGCTGTCCGGCGGTGATGCCGTCCGCGTGGGCCACAATCGAACCCTGCACGCCATAGTTCAGGTTGCGCTGCCCGCTGGCGTAGCTGTAAGCCCCGTTCACTTCGCCGTAGGTGCCGCGATAGTTGAGGCTGGTGTAGCCGGAGTTTTCACGCTCACGCGAGGCATAACCCTGGGTCACGTTCCAGTTAAGGTTTTTGCCTTCCAGCGCGGTGCCGTTCAGGCCAACGCTATTCACCGTTCCGCGCGACTTGCTGCTGCTGACGCCGTAGCTGGCGTAGCTGTTGCTCAGCCAGCGGCCCAGCGGCAGGCTGATATTCAACGACACGACCTGGTCACGTTCGTAGGTTTTGCCGTACCCGGTCGTCGCCCCCGCCTGGGACGTGTTGCGGTTCAGGGCATAGTTCAGGCTATAGCTGATGCCGTTCCAGCTGTTGTTGTAGCCCACGTTCCACGAAGCGGTTTTCCGGGCGCCGTTCCAGTAGTCTTCGCTGATAGCCCCGACGGATAAATACCCGCGATCGCCGCCGAGATCCTGGCTCAGCGTCAGCTCCGCACGGTTGCGCTTTCTGTCGTTTCTCAGGGCATAGGCATTATCTCGGTAGGTTTCCAGCACATCCGACAGCGAGGTAAAGCCTTCGGTTGAGTAGCGATAGCCGGCGATGGCGACGTGCGTGCCCGTCTCGGCGAGGCTTTTGCTGTAGCGCACCCGCCACGACTGCCCCTGGCTGGCCGCCTGTTCCTTCGGCTGGCCCCAGGACTGGGTCAGATCGGCAGAAATCGCCCCGAGGGTACCGAGATTCTGCCCGACGCCCGCGGCGAACGAGCGATAATGCTCCGCCAGCTGAGCGCCGCCGTAAACGGTCATGCCTTTTCCAACGCCGTAAATGGCGGTTCCCTGGCTGAACGGGGTCTTTTCGACGCTGCTGTCATAGGCACGGTATTCGCCGCCGGTCAGGCTGAAGCGCAGCCTTCCTTCTCGCTGTAATACCGGCAGGGATGCAAATGGCACCACCATGCTCTGCTCGCTACCGTCGGCTTCTTTTACCGTCACGTACAGGTCGCCGCTGCCTCCGGTCGGGAACATGTCGGTAATTTCGAACGGGCCTGCGGGGACCGTGGTCTGGTAAATCACGTAGCCATTCTGGCGAACGATCACCTGAGCGCTGTTGCTGCGGGCAATGCCGCGTACCACGGGAGCATAACCGCGCTGGCTTTCCGGCAGCATTTCATCGTCGGAGGCCAGCTGCGCGCCACGGAACGGCACGCTGTCGAACACGTCAGACGGTGCAAGGCTTTCGCCGAGCGTAAGCTGGCTTTTCAGCGAAGCAATACTGCGCTGAACATAGCTATAAACGGTGCTCCATTTATCCCCTTCGCCGTTGCTCCGCGACCACGTGGAGTAGTTGCGCAGCCGCCACGGACCGAAGTTAACGCCCGGCCGCAGGTTCAGATACTGGCTGCTGCCCACCCCGCCGTGCTGGCCTTCAAGATCGCTCATGCCGTTAAAGCTGTAGTTCAGCAGCGCGGCATTGATGCCCTCATCCCACTGAGAAGGAGGCACATAGCCGCGAATGCGCGGGCTAACCGCTGCCTGGGGAATAGAGAGATCGAGACGTTGGGCGCTAAAAACAAATTCAGCATTCCCTTCGGGGATCGCAGCCAGCGAAGCACAGTTTTCGCCTGGCGTTTGCAGCTCGGGATATAAATCCACCCGCACGCCATACTGTGCCAGCTCCGCCGCGGTCAGGCACGGCTGCAGCCCTTTATCCTCGGTCTGGAAAAACGTCACCGCCCTGCTGTCCACCTGCTCGCCGTTGAGGTAGATATCCACCGGGTAGCTGCCCGGAAGCTGACCGCCGTTTTCAAACGCCGAGAGATCGGGCGCGGTGCCGGCGTCACCCGTGTGCTGGAGCAGCGCAGGATTAAAGTAATCCTTTGCCTCCACCGACAGCGAAGCCAGTAGCAGTGCGATAGTGGTGGCCAGACAGGTTGGCCGCGTTTTTCCGAAGCAAGCAAAAAAGGGCATAGTTTTATTCCAGCGAATTCGATTCTTTAAAGGGAGGCTTTGTGCGCTGCGCCAACGGCGCCGTAGTCGCTGATGACCTTCCATTCGACCTGGCCGCCGCGTACGTCAGCAGGCAGTTCAATCCGGGTCGAGGAGCGTGGTGCCACGTAGGTGGCCTTATCAAGCGGGCGGCCACCGAAGCTGACCGACTGGAAGTTGATGTAATAAGGCGTCGGGTTGGTGACCGACAGAGCCTGGCCCTGGCGTGCCCATTTAAGCTGGCTGCTGGCGTTGTCCGGCGTTTCGCCCTTCAGCGCAGCCGGGCGATAAATCAGCTTGATGCGGGTGTTGATAGCCAGCTGCAAGGTATTTTCAGCCACCGACGCGTCGGTCGCGGGAATCGATTTAATATTCAGCCAGAACAGCGTTTCGCGGTCCGCCGGCAAACCGGCCCCGGTCTGCATAATACGCAGGGTGTTCTTTTGTTTGGCGTCGAGGCGGAACAGCGGCGGCGTGATGATAAAGCTGCGTTTATCGCTGTTGCCCGCTTCGTTCTCCACCCACGACTGAATCAGGTATGGCGAGGCATCGGGGTTGTCGAGACCGATTGCCGCTTCTTTTTTCTCACCGTCGTAAATAACTCGCGTGCCGCCCACGACAACGCCAGCGTGAGCAAGACCGCTTCCTGCGAGTAAACCTGCTAACAGCAGAGAAGAGAGTGTTGTCTTCACAATAGAGACTCCAGAGAGAGGGAATAAAAGCCGGCCCGCTGGCCGGCTGGAGTAATTGCGTCAGGCAATCAGTTGTAAACCACGCTGAAGGTAGCGGTGGCGTTTGCCGGACCGGCGGTCACGGTTGCCGCTTTAGCCACATAGGCCGCGTTAAATTTCAGCGTGTTGGTGCCAGTCTGAGCCAGAGCGATGCTCTGAGAAGGCGTGAACAGCGGCAGCACGGTGTTGTCCGCGTTACGGATCTGAATGCCTACGCCGGTTGCCACGCCAGCCCCTTGGGTCAGTTCCAGCGCAGAGTTATCGCCCTGGTATGCGGTGCCGTCGAATTTCACGGTAGCGCTGGTCACGGTTGCCGGGCAGCTGGTCAGGTCAATCTGGAAGGCCGTTGCGCCCGCAGTGTCACCCTGTGCGGCGAACGCTTTATCGCTCACCTGCCCCAACGTAACGGTCTGGCTGGCGCTAGCAGGGGAGACGGTGCAGGCCGCATCGATAATTTCGCCGTTAAACTGAATGGTGCCGTCGGCCGCGTTAGCCGTTGAAACTGCCGCCCCGCTGATAACGGAAAGTAATGCCAGAGCGTGTAATTGTTTTTTCATAAAATGTAATTCCTGTGAATAAATGAAGTTCAACGCCGGACACCGTATTAACCTTCCTGCATAACCGTATGGGTTTATGAAAGATACGCATGCGAAACTTTTCGATAAAGAAAAGGCAGTGAGTTATCGGTCATTCCTGTATTAAGTTAGCAAGGCGAGTCATATTGTGAACATTCATAAATGTCGCATTCACACACGAACCATTAATTAATTTTCACTTTACATGAACCAACGCATATCCTTTGCAGCCTGTGGTGAATATACGCTCCGGTATATCCCCGTCTTGTGGAACTCACTATACCCCGGCTAAAGAAATAAACATTCAGAATGGCGTCAGACCGTTGTCATCATAATCATCAATCTCTGTCATCCCAGGACTACAAAATCACCACAAACCCTCGCCACCCTCACCAGGCAAGGTGCCAGCGATCAATGAGAAAAACAAACAACCCCGACATCCATTATTTTTGTATTGATATAAACGCCTGTTTTATGTCAGCCTTTATAGAGAAAACAAAACCGAGAGAAAATAATGGCGACCCTGTTGATAATAGACGACCATCCCATGGCGCGGCTGGCTATTCGCATGCTGCTTGAAAAAGATGGTCATCACGTCCTGGCAGAATCCGGCGACGGCTCCGAGGCTTTTAAATTAATTCAAAAACTAACCCCGGAAATTGTCGTGGTGGATTTAGACATCCCGGGACTGAGCGGTGTGGAATTAATAGAGAAATTAAGAATTCATGATTTCTCTGGCCGTTTATTAGTGCTGACCGGGCGCGACGACGAGCATTATTTAAGCCGCTGCATGAACAGCGGTGCGGACGGCTTTGTCGGTAAAGGAAATAATCTGGATGAATTACAGGATGCGGTCCGCGCGGTCGAGCGTGGTTATGGCTATTTTCCGCTACGGCGCCAGACCAGCACCAAAAACGCCAGACCCGCCGGTGAGGTTGAGGCCGTCAAGCGGCTGTCAAACCGCGAGTTACAGGTGCTGCGCTATCTGAGCCGGGGCGTCAAGGTCATGGATATCTCCGAAAAAATGCACATCAGCAACAAGACGGTCAGCACCTATAAAACTCGCCTCATGACCAAGCTGCAGGTCAGTAACACCATGGAGTTGATTGACTTTGCCCGCCGCCACAGCCTGGACTAAGCCGATGTACAACCTGTTGATTCTGCTTCTGGGCCTGATTATTTTTTCCCCGGCGTATGCTGACCGCGCTACAAAGCCGGAACGGCTGCATATTCTAAGCCGTGAAAGCTATCAGCCTAAAGCCTTCACCCTTGATGACAAAGACTGGCGCTGGTTAGGCAATAAACGCGAGCTGCATGTTGCCGTCTGGCAGCCCGAAATCCCCCCGCTTTATCTCTACACCGGCAACAGCCGCTACGAAGGGATGATCGCCGACTACATCCACCTGATAGCGCAATATCTGGGGCTACGCGTCAACGTACAGATGTTTGCGGACCGCGACGCTGCGCTAAGCGCGCTGGCTCAGCATAAAGTGGATATGGTCGCCGATCCTTCTGGCAAAGTGCTGCCGCAGCACGCCAGGCTCGTCCCCTCCAACAATTTTATTAGCGACCATCCGGTGCTGGTACATCGAAAAAGCAGCAACGGCGCCCCCTTTCGCTACCAGCCAGGCATGCGGCTGGCCATCGCCCGCTGGTACGTGGATGACAGCTGGATAGAGCAGAATTTTCCCGGCGTGACCCTCCGCCATTTCGCTACCGACGAACAGGCCATGGCCTCGGTTGCCTTCGAAGAAAATGACTTTTATATCGGCAACCTGGTGACCACGTCTTACCTGCTGGAGCGTAACTACTCGCATTTTCTCGCCTTTCAGCGGGTCTATCCTGAGCGGGAAACCGGCAGCCATTTTGTGCTGCGCAGCGAAGATTTACCGCTGATGCGGGCGGTTAATCGCGCGCTCGACGCCATCCCCCGCATTCAGCATCAGGTTATTCTCCAGCAGTGGAGCGAGCGGGCTAACCTCTGGCGCGTCAGCAAGCAGGTTGAGTTCTCCGGGGCTGAAAAAAAATGGCTGGCGCGGCACCCCTCGGTGAAAGTGTCGGTCAACGCTTTTTACGCGCCCTTCACCATGATCGATGCCAACGGCAATTTTTATGGCGTCACCGACGATATTTTGCGGCTGATTCGGCTGCGTACCGGCCTGCATTTCGAACCGGCCCCGGCGGATTCGGTCAGCGCAATGGAGCAGCAAATTGACGACAAAAAAGCCATGTTCATCGGCGCGGTCAGCCATAGCGAGGAGCGGAATCAGAACCTGTTATTTTCCCGGGCTTACTTCACCTCACCCTTTGTGATGGTTCAGGCCAAAGGTAAAAACTACGCCTCCCCGCTCCCTGCCGGCACGCGCGTTGCCATCGTCAGCAAAAACAGCCTGATCCCGGAGCTGCGACAGCTTAATCCCGACGTGCGCATTATTGAAACCGCCAACGCCAGCATTGCGATGCAGATGGTCGACGACGGCAAAGCCGATATCGCCATTCACTCCCTGTTTGGCGCCAGCTATATGATTGACCGCTATTTTCGCGACCGCCTGAAGATTGGCGGCCACGTGGGCGGCCAGACCGCCGGGATCGCCTTTGCCGTCTCGCGCGATCAGCCTGAACTGCTCAGCATCCTGAATAAGTCGCTGGAGAACATTTCCCCGGCGGATATCAACAGCATCATCAATAAATGGCAAACCCGGCCCGACGTTCGGCTGGATACCTGGGAGCTGTATAAAACCCAGTTTTGGCTGGTATTCAGCGTGGCCGGAGTGTTGATCCTCACCTCGCTGATTTGGGTCTATTACCTGCACAGGGAAGTCAGAGCCCGCCTGCTGGCGCAACAAAAGCTCCAGGCGCAGCTGGAATACAATGAAACCCTGACCCACGCGCTGTCGGAGGAGCGAGAGCGCGCCGAACAGGCTAACCGGGCTAAAAGCACTTTTCTGGCGACGATGAGCCATGAAATTCGTACCCCGGTAAGCGCCATCATTGGGCTGCTTGAGCTGTCCGTAAAAGCCAATGAAAGCTTGCCGGAAGAAGAAGATCCGATCCGCGTCGCCTGGGAATCTGCCCGTACCCTGATGGGGCTTATCGGCGACATCCTGGATATGGCGAGAATTGAGTCCGGCCGTCTTGAGCTTGCGCCTGAATGGGTAAAAACCACCGATCTGCTGCCGCCCGTAGTCCGCGTATTTGAAGGTCTGGCCCGGCAAAAAAGCCTGCGCCTGCGCTGCATTCTTTCCCCGCCGCTGCCTTATCAGGTCTATATCGACCCGCTGCGTTTTCGCCAGGTACTCTCAAACCTGGTGAGCAACGCCATCAAGTTCACCGAGCGGGGCTGTGTCAACGTGGATATCACCGCGCTGGAGAGCCCCCCTGCCGATAGCGTGCTGCTGAGGATAAGCGTCGTGGATACCGGCAAAGGGATTAGTCCCGAGGAGCAGGAAGATATTTTCTCCCCGTGGGTGCAGGCAAAAAATGGCCGAGGGCAAAGCGGCTCAGGGCTTGGGCTGGCTATTTGTGCCCAGCTTGTAGAGATGATGGGGGGCAACATTATGATGAAAAGCCTGCCGGGCCACGGCACCGAAGTCAGCTTTACCGTACCGGTGGCACAAAGCCAGCGTCGGCCGGAACAGGTGGTTCAGAAAAACCAGCCGCAGGCGGTACAGCATTATCCCCTGAGTATTCTGGCGGTGGATGACCACCCGGCCAACCGGCTGCTGCTGCGTAGCCAGCTGGTTCACCTGGGCCACAAAGTTACGGAAGCCCGTGACGGCGAAGAGGCCTGGGCGCTATGGCACGATAACGCCTTCGATGTGGTGATAACCGACTGCAGCATGCCGGGGATGGACGGACCGGCGCTGACGCGGCTTATCCGCCAGCATCAATCCGAGCCGGTGATTATCCTTGGGCTGACGGCCAATGCCTGGCCAGAAGAGCGCACCCGCTGCAAGATGGCGGGCATGGACGATTGCCTGTTTAAGCCGTTACAGCTGCCCCAGCTGGAAGCGATTTTAACCAGCGTGATGAAAAGCAAACAGGCAGCCCTGGCGGAGCCCGCAGGCCTTGATAAGCTGGTGAACATCGAGAAACTTAAGGCGATGAGCAGCCATGACGGCAGCATGCTCGGTGAACTGCTCAGGCTGACGCTGCAAAGCAATGAGGAGGACTTACGCCTGGCAGAAGATCTGTTTAGCCTGCAGGATTGGCCTGAACTCGCCTCCTGCGTGCACCGCATCTCCGGGGCAGTACAAATATGCGGGGCAGAACGGGCGGAAAGCGCCTGCCGTAACCTGGAGGCCGCCTGCCGTGAAGCCGTCGCCGATGAGGTCGAAATCGAGGATTTGTGGCTGAAGTGTTCCAGCGCTGTGGAAGAGTTTAACCAGGCGATTCATGCCTGGCTAAACGACGAGGAATTTAGTCCATAACCTTCTCTAAATCGATCAGCTCTTCCAGCGTCAGCATGTTGCCCTGCGTCACCGCCAGGGCATCGTCCAGCCCTTTATTGTAGAGGGCTGGCGCCATTCTTTTGACCAGCTCATCGAGGAAAAACTCGGATTCGAACTGGCCAATTTGCAGGTCGTGTTTGTCGGCCAGCCAGTCGGTGATGAAGTCGCTCAGCTTGCGGTAATCCTCGGCGGGTAATTCAATCTTTTTCATTACGCCTCCACGTCCGGCACCACCAGCGACTCGCCGATGGCGTAGAACTGACCGCCGGCAATGTAATGCAGGCTGCGCAATTCAGGGGCCGAAGTTTCAAACGACCAGTGGCCGTTCTGGAAAACGCGGTTGTCCGCCCATGCGCCAATAATCTCGCCGATAAACAGATCGTGCGCCTGGTGGTTGTGGGGTTCAGGAATGAGCTTACAGACCATCCAGGCAGTGCAACCTGCGACAAGCGGCACGCTGTGCCCCGGCGCGCGGAACAGCTCCACGCCGGACTGCTCGAGCTTGTCGGGCATCTCTTTCAGGCTGTGGGTACCCAGAAAATGGGTCATTTTGATCTGGGCGGCGCAGGGCACCTGGATAACAAAGGTGCCGCTCTCTTCGATAAGCGCGCGGGTGGCGGTGATTTTATCCAGCACCACCATCAGTTTTGAGGGGGTAAAATCCAGCGCACAGGCCCAGGCGGCGGTCATCACGTCGTCTACGCCATTGTGATGGGCAGACACCAGCACCGTTGGGCCGTGATTGATCAGGCGGTATGACTTTTCTAACGGAACTTCAATGATATGTGGGTCCATACTTCGCATCCAGTTTTCATCAGGTTGCCGTCAGTTTGCCTGAACAATTAGCGCATTACTTTTCCTTTTTGTGGCTTAGCTTATGGGGCAGGCAAATCAGCACCAGGCCGACAAAAATAGCCGCCACGCCGATAAGCTTTTCCGGACTAAACTCTTCGTTGAGCCACGGCAGATTAATGGCTGCAAACCACACCAGCACGTAGCTCAGGCTTAAAAGCGGATAAGCCTTGCTGAGCGGAATACGCTTCAGCGCCATATACCAGCAGCCCATGGAGAACGCATAGGCGGCCAGGCCGCAAATCAGCGCCAGCAGGCCGTAGCCGCCAAACAGCACCGACATAGCAAACGCCAGGCTCAGCGAAGCGGGCGGGAACTGAATCATCGCCCATTTCATGCTGAGCTGTGCCCCGCTCACCAGCAATACGCTCATTAACGCCCAGATATACCCCATCAGGCGTGCCCTCCCAGCGCGATGATGCCCAGGATAATCAAAATCACCCCCAGCCAGTGGTGAGCGGAAATTCTCTCTTTCCAGATCCACCGCGCGGCAAGGGTGATAAAGATAAAGTTCAGGCTGAGCATCGGGTAAGCAATGCTCACTTCGACGTGCTGGAGCACCAGCAGCCAGACGAGCATGCCCAGCCCCAGCAGCAAGATGCTAAGCCCGAGCCACAGCATCAGGTGGCGGCGCCCCGCCCCCTGTGCCGCTTGCTTCTGGCACAGCTGCCCGCCGCAGCTAAGCAGGCTGGCCAGAATAATCAGCGCAATATTCATGGCTGAGCGTCGTACTCAAACAGAACAAAGCGTCCGCTGTTTGCCCGATGATCTGGCGTCGGAAGTTTCAGGTCATTAAGATCGCTGTTATTGGATACCAACAGCAGCAGCGAGACTTTGCCCTGCTTGCGGTGTTCCGCCAGCCAGGACTCGAACTGCTCAGAGCCAACGTAGCGATCTTTTACATCCGGATAGTCGAGACCGTAACGCAGTTCGCCCGCCTGACTATAGAGGTTGATATCGCTGCGCTTCATCTCCCACGCAACCCCGGCGGCGATGCCTACGTTGTTGGTGAAGATGTAGCGGCTGTCTTCCAGCTGCGGACGCATTGCGTGAATAAACGCCTGCGGCTGCTTGGAGTTCTCCACCTTCGATGGGATCACCACGCCGACCAGCAGCGCCAGACCCAGCGGGCACAGTGCCGCCCAGTACCAGCGCTTCGCCGTCTGGCTCAGGGTCAGAAGGCCAAACAGCCCCCAGACCGCAAACGCCAGGCACGCCAGAACGACTTTGAGGCTTTCATTGGCGGCATAAACCGGATGTCTTGCCAGCCCCCACGGCGCGAGGAAGAAGGCCACGGTAATCACACAGGCCGAACCGAACGCCAGGTTTATCCAGCCGTTGACGCGCAAAACGGCAGACCCGCTTTTCGCCAGCTCAACCGCATGACGCGCCATCAAGATAGCCAGGGGCGCAAAGCACGGCAGAATATAGGTGGGCAGCTTGCCCTTCGCGATGCTGAAGAACAAGAATGGCATCACTATCCAGCCCAGCAGGTAAAAGGCTCCGCCCTGCTCAGCACGGCCTTTCCAGCCGCTTTTCAACGCGCCGGGCAACAGCGCCAGCCACGGCAGGCTGCCGGCAATCAGGAACGGAATGTAATACCAGAATGGGGCTTTGTGCTGCGCGTCTTTCTCGGCGAAGCGCTGAATATGCTCTACCCAGAAGAAATAGTGCCAGAAGTCAGGTTCCGCTTTAGCGATCGCCACGGCCCAGGGCAGCGTGATCAGCACCGCGCTCAGTACCGCAATCGGCCCGAACAGCAGAACTTCTTTCCAGCGTTTCTGGGCAATCACCCACGGCAGGACGCCAATCACCGGCACCGCCAGCGCCAGGAAGCCTTTGGTCATCACGCCCATGCCGCAGGCGAGGCCCAGCAGAACATAGCCGCCAATCCTGCCGCCGGTGGTTTTGGCCGTACTGGCTAACCAGAAGCTGCACATCGCCGCCGTCATCCACAGGGTGATCATCGGGTCGAGAACGGAATAAGTCCCGATGCCATAGACCAGCAGGCAGGTGAGGAAGATAACCCCCGCCAGCACCGCGACCGTTTTGTCACGCCACAGGCGGAACGCCAGCCAGCCGGTCAACAGCGCGCTCAGGGTCACCGAGAAAACGGAGCCAAAACGCACGGCAAAGTTGTTCTGCCCGAAGATAAACTGGCTGATGTTGTTGATCCAATACCCCGCGACAGGCTTTTCGAAATAACGCAGATCGAGGAAATGGGGAACAACCCAGTTGCCGGACTGCAGCATTTCACGGCTGATTTCCGCATAACGCGTTTCATCCGGCTGCCACAGGTGGCGGAACTCCAGCGGTACAAGGTAAAGCAAGGCAAAACAGACCAGAAGGGCCATTCCATATTTTGCTGTTTTCATCGGTTTACGACTCTATAAGTTGTTGGCAACCCAGCCAGCCTTCCCGGCCTGGGATTGTCCCGCGCACAATTTTGCCTTTCGGCAGCGTGGATAAATCGTCCGGCAGAAGCTCGCTGAGCGGGCAGAACTGAATTCCCTCCGCCGCGGCCATTGCCAGCAATTCACTAAAGGAATCTCGCATCACCATCCCTTCGACTTCCGCATGGATGGTGTAAACCGGTGTGCCGCTGTCCTGGTGAATTTTATCCAGGATAAAGCGGTTAAAGCTCTCTTTACTGACCTCAGTCCCAATCACTTCGTCCCAGGTGGGCAACGTCACGGGAATTTGCACCGCCGCCTCCCTGCCGTCAGACAGGACAGGGATAAACGGCGTGGTGCCGCGACAGTCGCTGTTGTACCGGAACGGGAAAGCAGACTTCGCTTTCACCACGCGCTGGTCAGCACGCCAGCCGGCCACCGCCGAACAGCTTACCGGCTGGCCGACAATTTTCTGCAGCGCGTCCAGCCCAAGGCGAATCTGGTGTTCGAGCTTGTCCTGCTCCCAGACGCCCGCCCAGGCCTGCCAGGCATGGTGATCCCAGGCGTGGAGTCCCACTTCATGGTGGTCCGCCGTCGCCGCAATAACCTCAGCGTTGCCCGCGCCAATCTGGCGGCCCGGCCACGCGGTGCCCGCGAGCAGAATATCCCAGCCGTACAGCGATGCCGCGTTAGAACGCAGCATCTTCCACAGGAATTTGGGCTTGATCAGGCGCCACAGGTGGCGCCCCATATTGTCTGGCCCAACGCTGAAGAAAAAGGTTGCCTGAGTCGAGTGTAAACTCAGCGTCTCCAGAAGGTTTGGCACCCCTTCACGGGTGCCTCGCCAGGTGTCGACATCAATACGCAGGCCGACTTTTCTCATGAAGCGGGATCCGTCAGCTCAACGGTTTTCAGGAAGAAGTCCAGCGTTTCGTCGATGGTTTTCTCCATGTGCACTTCAGGCGTCCAGTCCAGCAGGCGCTGCGCGTTGCGGATGCTTGGCTTACGGTGCTCAACGTCCTGGTAGCCTTTGCCGTAGTACGCGCTGCTTTCCACTTCACGGAAACCGGCAAACGGCGGGAACTGGCTGCGCAGCGGGTGACGCTCGAAGCTTTCCAGCAGCATTTCTGCCAGCTGTTTGATGCTCGCTTCGTTATCCGGGCTACCGATGTTGATTATCTGTCCGTCGCAGTTATTGTTTTTGTTTTCAATAATGCGGAACAGCGCTTCGATGCCGTCGCCGATGTCGGTGAAGCAGCGTTTCTGCTTGCCGCCGTCGATAAGCTTGATCGGCGAACCTTCTACCAGGTTAAGGATCAGCTGGGTGATGGCACGGGAGCTACCGATACGCGCGGCGTTCAGGTTGTCCAGACGCGGGCCCATCCAGTTAAACGGACGGAACAGCGTGAAGCGCAACCCTTCTTTTTCGCCGTATGCCCAGATAACGCGGTCAAGCAGCTGCTTGGACACGGAGTAGATCCAGCGCTGTTTGTTGATTGGGCCAACGATCAACGGGGAGTTATCTTCGTCAAACGAGGCGTCGGTACACATGCCGTACACTTCGGAGGTGGACGGGAAGATAATGCGTTTTTTGTACTTCACGCAGTCGCGGATGATTTTCAGGTTCTCTTCGAAGTCGAGTTCGAAAACGCGCAGCGGGTTACGGGTGTATTCGATTGGGGTAGCAATCGCCACCAGCGGCAGCACAACGTCACATTTCTTAATGTGGTACTCGATCCACTCGGAGTGAATGCTGATGTCGCCTTCAACGAAGTGGAAACGCTCGTTACCGATGAAGCGAGAGATAGCGTCGGAGCCGATATCCAGGCCGAAGATCTCGAAGTTGTCATCACGCAGCAGGCGTTCGGTCAGGTGGTTACCGATAAAGCCGTTCACGCCGAGGATAAGCACGCGGGTACGACGCTTAATGGCGGAAACAGGTTTGCTGCTCAGGATTGCACCGCTGACCAGACCCAGGGACTGTGCAAGCTGGGAGCCCTGCATGTACACGCCGTTTTCAGCCTGGCCGGTGACCACTTCCAGAGCGCCGGTGCCGCAGGCAATAACCAGCGGGTTCACGGAGAGAATGGTGCCCGCTTTCGCGCCGTTGTTGCTTTCCAGCACGCGGCTTTTCCAGATAATAAATTTGCTGCCGCCCACGTAGCTGAACGCGCCCGGCCACGGTTCGGTTACCGCACGCACCAGGTTGTTGGCTTCTGCTGCGGTGCCTTCCCAGCTGATTGCGCCATCTTTTGGTGAACGGCCGCCGAAATAGGTGGCTTTAGCTTCGTCCTGCGCGGCCTGCGGGAAGTGACCGGTTTTGATCACCGGCAGGCTTTTCGCCAGCAGGGATTTCGCGGTTTCACACAGTTTGTGATGCAGGGTCAGCGCGGTATCTTCTGCGGCGATTGCCACGCGTTCCTGGGCAACGATGTCGCCGGCGTCTGCGCGTTTCACCATGCGGTGCAGGGTTACGCCGGTTTCGGTTTCACCTTTCACCAGCACCCAGTTCAGCGGTGCGCGGCCGCGGAATTTCGGCAGCAGAGATCCGTGCAGGTTAAACGCGCCTACGGAAGCGCAGTTCAGGACTTCTTCGCTCAGCAGATTGCGGTAGTAGAAGGAGAAAATCACGTCAGGCTGAGCGTCTTTAATGCGGTCAACCCACAGCGGGTGGTTCACATCTTCAGGAGCAAAGACCGGAATACCGAATTCTGCCGCCGTGCGGGCGACAGAACCAAAGAAGTTATTCTCAGCCGCGTTATCCGGGTGAGTATAAATTGCTGCAATGTCATAGCCTGCTTCAACCAGGGCACGAACACCCACACAGCCCATATCGTGATAGGCGAAAACAACTGCTTTCATTATTGATTTTCCTCTGAAGATAAAGCGGTTTCACTGCTAACTACGCGTTGAATAAAGTAACGAGGGCGAGCCCGCACGTCGTTATAGATACGGCCAATGTACTCACCGAGGAGCCCCATACCGATAAACTGGGCGCCAATAAAGGTGAAGAGCACGGCGAAGAGCATGAACACCCCATCCGCCGCCCACTGTGGGCCAAGAGCCAGACGTAACACCACCAGCAGCACGGCCAGCGCGAAACCAGACAGCGCGATAATGCTGCCCACAACGCTCAGCAAACGCAGCGGCGTGGTGGTCAGGCAGGTGATCAGGTCATACATCAGGTTGATGAGGCGCATAAAGCTGTACTTCGAGTCGCCAAACTGGCGCTCGTCGTGGTGCACCGGGATCTCCACCGCGCGACGGGCAAAGGTATTTGCCAGGATCGGGATAAAGGTGCTGCGTTCGTGACAGTGCAGCATCGCGTCGATGATGTGGCGGCGGTAGGCGCGCAGCATACAGCCGTAGTCGCCCATCGCTTTGCCGGTGGTACGCTGGATCAGGTGGTTGATCATCTTCGAGGCGCGTTTGCGGAACCAGCTGTCCTGGCGGTTCTGGCGCACGGTGCCTACCACGTCATAGCCTTCGTCGGCTTTCTCAACCAGCCGCGGAATTTCTTCCGGCGGGTTTTGCAGGTCGGCATCCAGGGTGACAATCAGGTCACCGGTGACGTGGCTAAAGCCGGCCATAATGGCCGAGTGCTGGCCATAGTTACGGTTCAACAGCACCGCGACGATGTGGCTGCCGGGCGCTTCTGCCGCCTGGGTCAGCATAGCGGCGGAGTCGTCGCTGCTGCCGTCATCGATAAGGAGGATTTCGTAATCGCGGTTCAGCTTTTGGCAAGCTTCCGTGGTACGACGAAGCAGCTCAGGCAGGCTGTCCTGTTCGTTGTACACCGGGATCACAACGGATACTTTTTTGATGGTTTCCGGGGTCGTCATCTTAGAGTCCTGCTATTTCACGTAAGGCGGTAATGACTCGGGAAGTGTCATCGTCAGTCATGGTAGGGAACAGCGGGATCGAGCAAATGCGCTCGCTATTCCAGTCGCTGTTCGGCAGCTGAAGCTGCGGATAGCGTTCACGGTAATATTTCTGGGTGTGGGCCGCGCGGAAATGCAGGCCGGTGCCGATGCCGCGCTCTTTCAGGGCTTCCATCAGGCCGCTACGGGAAATGCCGCAGGTGGCTTCGTCTACGCGGATGATAAACAGGTGCCAGGCGTGGCGGTGCTGCCATTCTGGAACGGAAAGCGGCAGGAATGGCGTATCGGCCAGCTCTTTGAGATAGCGTTCGGCAATTTCCTGGCGACGGATATTGATCTGTTCAAGTTTGCCCAGCTGCACCAGCGCGATAGCCGCGTTGATGTCCGCGAGGTTGTATTTGAACCCCGGAGAAATCACCTCCGCCTGCGGCGCGCGGCCGTGGGTCTGGCGGTCAAAGGCGTCGACGCCCAGACCGTGGAATTTCAGGCTACGAATGCGGTTTGCCAACTGGTCGTCGTCGGTGACGATCAGGCCGCCTTCGGCGCAGGTCATGTTCTTGATGGCGTGGAAAGAGAAGATAGCGGTTCCCTGAGAACCTACGTGCTTGCCTTTGTATTCCGTGCCTGCCGCGTGGGCAGCATCTTCAATCACCGGAATACCGTGGCGTTCGCCAATCGCGCGGATAGCGTCGATGTCGGCAGGCGCGCCCGCGTAGTGCACGGGAATAATCGCTTTTGTGCGAGGAGTAATTGCCGCCTCGATGGCTTCTGGCGTGACCATCAGCGTGTCGCGATCGACGTCAATCATCACCGGCTCTGCGCCCAGCAGAACAATCATGTTCAGCGTGGAAACCCACGTCAGTGAGGGTGTGATAACCTCGTCACCGGCCTGCAGCCCAAGGGCCATCAGGGTTACGTGCATCCCGCCCGTCGCGGAACTTACTGCAATCGCATGTTTATTGCCCGTTAACTCGCAAAATGCCTTCTCAAGCGCCTGGTTTTTCGGCCCGGTGGTTATCCAGCCGGATTGCATGACTTCCGTTACCGCTGCAATTTCTTCCGCACCTAACGCTGGACGTGAAAAAGGCAGAAAATCACTCATTACGTGGATTCCTTATTAAATCTCTGAACGCCAAAAGCTGACGGGATAATGAATCAGGCTAATTAAATAAAAGTACAACATTCAGGAAGTACGGCCTGCTTTGCTAAACGACTAATCAATGAAAAGAATTTAACAAAGAAATCTTAGAACAGTATTAAGAAAGTGGGATATAACGAAAAATCGTGAAGTTAAGCATTGCTAGCTGGAAAGCGTTCTTAGAAAGAGGAAAATTGTCACCTAAAAATCACGATTATTGCGTCATTGTTTAATCATGGAATAATTCCGTGTGTGACAATTTATATTTAGCGCCCTTACGGTTGATTAAAAAAAAACCGCCTGAGAAATAGACGGTTTTTAATAATCAACGATGCAATTAACGCTTCGATTTACCCGGTAACGTTTTCATCAGCTCATCCGGGCTGATGGACGCCACCACGCTGCCCGGCAGCGGCATCTTCAGAATATGGTTCTTCATTTTGCCGACGACGTGCATTTCGCACGGGCGGCAGTCGAACTTCAGGGCCAACACTTCATCGCCGTGTACCAGCTGCATCGGGGTAGCCTTCCAGCTCTTAATGTTGCCCTTCGCCTGTTTCGGGCAGAGGTTAAACGCAAACCGCAGGCAGTGCTTGGTGATCATCACCGGTACGTCACCCTTCTCTTCATGTGCTTCATAAGCGGCATCAATCAGCTGCACGCCATAGCGATGATAGAACTCACGCGCCTTATGGTTGTAAACGTTCGCCAGGAAGCTTAAATGGCTGTCCGGGTAGACCGGAGGCGGCACGCTGACCGCTTTACGGCTGCCGCGCTGATAGCTTTGCAGACGCGCTTCGGTCAGCGCCTCGATGGCGTCACGGCGCAGCTGGTTAAGCTGGGCGTTAGGCACGAACAGCGCCTCTTCCAGCAGAATGTTCACCTTACGGGCGGAATACATGGTCTGGCCCAGCTTGGTCAGACCGTCACGCAGGCTGTCGAAGGCTTTCTGCGGGTTATTCGCCACGTCAAACTGGCCCGTAAGCGTTTGGCTGACGCTGACGCCCTCTTCGCTGGTCGCGGTCATCACCAGCTGCTGCTGACTGCCGCTCAGCTCGATATCCACCGCCACGCGGCGTTCGCTGGAGGTCTTCAGCAGCGCCTGCTGCCAGTTGTGGTCCAGATTACGGTTAAGCGGATGGTTCGGACGTACATTTTTCAGCGTTTCCGGCATTTCATTTGGCCAGACGCGATACTGATTTTTCCCGGTTTTTTCTACCGTATTGGCGCGAAAACCGACGATTTCACGCTTGATTAGCACGTTCAGGCCGTCGCCGTTGGTCAACGTGTTAGTGGTGGTAACGTCCAGATGGTCTTTGCTCACTTTCAGCACTTCACCCACCGGCAGGCCCACGAATTTCGGCGAGTCAAACGCGCCGATGTCGATTTTACGCTCGTTAACAAAGTAGTCGGTGCTGCCGCGGTGGAACGTTTTGTCCGGCGACGGAATAAAGTAGTGCGAGGTGACGCCGGCAGAGGCGCGGGTCAGATCGCTGCGCCCGTCCATCAGCTCGTCCAGCAGCTGGCGGTAATACGCGGTGATGTTTTTTACATAGCTCATGTCTTTGTAGCGTCCTTCAATTTTGAAGGAACGCACGCCCGCGTCCACCAGCGCCGCCAGGTTGGCGCTCTGGTCGTTGTCTTTCATCGACAGCAGGTGTTTTTCATAAGCCACTACGCGCCCCTGGTCGTCTTTCAGGGTGTAAGGCAGGCGGCAGGCCTGCGAGCAGTCGCCACGGTTGGCGCTGCGCCCGGTATGCGCGTGGGAAATGTTGCACTGCCCGGAGTACGCCACGCACAGCGCGCCGTGAATAAAGAACTCGATCGTCGCGTCAACGTTCTGATGAATAGCGGCAATTTGCTGCAGGTTCAGCTCGCGCGCCAGCACGATTTGCGAGAAGCCCGCATCTGACAGAAACTTCGCTTTTTCCGCACTACGAATGTCGCACTGGGTGCTGGCGTGCAGCTCAATCGGCGGCAGGTCCATTTCCAGCACGCCCATATCCTGCACGATAAGCGCGTCAATACCGGCTTCGTACAGGTCGATAATCATCGAGCGCGCGGGCTCCAGCTCGTCGTCGTGCAGAATGGTGTTCAGCGTGACGAAAATTTTCGCCCCATAGCGATGGGCAAACGGCACCAGCTCGGCCAGGTCTTGCAGGCTGTTGCCGGCGTTATGGCGAGCGCCAAAGCCAGGCCCGCCGATGTAAACCGCATCCGCGCCATGGAGAATGGCTTCGCGGGCGATGGCGGTATCACGGGCAGGGCTGAGTAATTCAAGTTGATTCGCGTGCAGGCGCATAGTTTGTCGTGTTCTGTAATGGGCGAAAGGCGGCTATTGTAGTCACTTCCCCCGCGCAAAAACAGGGGGATTATGCGGTCGTCGCGGGATAGTGGATCAGCGAGTGAAAATGCGTCTCATCGGCGCCTGAATTGCGGTAGGCGTGGGGGCGATCGCCGTGGAATTTCAGGCCTTCTCCGGCCGTCAAAATCTGCCATTCGCCGTCGACATTCATCTCCAGCGTACCGCTTATCACCACCACATGCTCAATCACGCCCGCGTCGTGCGCCGAAGATTCGCTCAGCGCGCCGGATGCCAGACGAATAGAAAAATGGTCAAAACGCAGCTGCGGATCGTAAGGAAACAGCGGCACCACCACCATTTCGCTGTGCTGCGGGTCGAAGACCGGGCGCACGGGTTCAACGCCGGCTTCCAGAAACACCGAAAACGGCACGTTAAAACCGGTGGCAATTTTCCACAAGGTTGCCACCGTCGGGCTGGACTCGTTGCGTTCGATTTGCCCGAGCATGGCCTTCGACACGCCGGTCTGCTCCGCCGCAAATGTCAGGCTCCAGCCTCTGGCCTGGCGCAGGCTTTTCAGGGTGTTCGCCAGATGTAGCGCAATGTCCATTTTCTTCCTCCTGTTGGCGGCGAAGTATAGCGCCTTGTGCGCTATAACGCACGATGCTATATTCCCCGGACGTTATAACGCACAACGAGTTTATTATGCGCCTTTCTTTGCTGCCGTTTCCCACTGTTCTGGCCGGTTTTGTTGCCGTGTTGGTCGGCTATGCCAGCTCCGCCGCCATTATCTGGCAGGCTGCAGATGCCGCCGGGGCCACGTCCCACCAAATAGCCGGCTGGCTGACGATGCTGGGCATTGCGATGGGCATCAGCACGCTGGGACTGACGCTGTGGTATCGCGCACCGATCCTGACGGCCTGGTCAACGCCGGGAGCCGCGCTGCTGGCCACCAGCCTGCCGGGGCATAGCCTGAGTGAAGCCATTGGCATTTTTATTTTTGCTTCGCTGCTGATCCTGATTTGCGGCGTGACCGGGCTGTTCGCCAGGCTGATGCGCCTGATCCCCCCTACGCTCTCCGCCGCCATGCTGGCCGGGGTTCTGCTCAGGTTTGGCCTGGATACTTTCACCTCGTTACAGGGTCACTTTTTGCTGGGCGGGAGCATGCTGCTTGGCTGGCTGCTGGCGAAGGTCTTTGCCCCGCGCTATGCCGTCGTCGTCGCCATGCTGATCGGCCTGCTGATTTGCCTCGTCACCGGCGAGCTTCACACGGGGAGCGTTCCGGTTTCTGTGGCGGTCCCCGAGTTCACTTCCCCGTCGTTGAGCGTGGCCAGCCTGTTGGGCATCGGCGTGCCTTTTTTCCTGGTAACGATGGCGTCACAAAATGCCCCCGGCATCGCCACGCTGGCGGCCTCCGGCTATAAAGTGCCGGTTTCACCGCTGATTGTCGTGACCGCCTTAATTGCCCTGTTGCTGGCGCCGTTCGGCGTGTTTTCGGTTTGTATCGCCGCCATTACCGCCGCCATTTGCCAGGGGGCAGAAGCCCATCCGGACAAGGACAAGCGCTGGCTTGCCGCCGCCGCTGCGGGCGTGTTTTATTTGATTGCCGGCGTTTTCGGCGGGTCGATTTCAACGCTGCTGACCGCCCTGCCGCTGGCCTGGATCCACACCCTTGCCGGGCTGGCCCTGCTGGGCACGATTGCCGGCAGCCTGCACCAGGCGCTGAATCACGAGCGGGACAGGGACGCGGCTATCGTCACGTTCCTGGTTACTGCCTCGGGGGTGAATCTGCTGGGCGTCAGCTCTGCGTTTTGGGGGGTAATTGCCGGAGGGATTTGCTATACCGCGTTTTCACGCCTTAAGCGCGCGTAGCTGCGACGGCGTGGCGCCAAAGACGCTTTTGAAGCGGTTGCTGAAATGACTGGGCGAGCTAAATCCGCAGGCCATGGCGATATCCGTTAACGGTAACCGCCCCTGGCGTACCAGCGTTTCTGCCTTCGCCATTCTGCGCTGCATAACGTACTGATGCGGCGCCTGGCCGGTCGACTGCTTGAACATGCGTGCAAAGTGGTACTCGCTGAGATCTGCCAGCCGGGCAAGCTCGCTGAGCGTCAGCGCTTCGCTGAGGTTCTGTTCGATGTACGCCTGCACGTTTCGCAGCACCGCAGGCGCAAGCCCGCCGCGCACCGTCGGCAGCTTCCACTGCACGCTGCTGTAATGCTGCACCAGGTGCGTCAGCAGCAGCGTGGAAGCCGTGCTTAGCGTCAGGTGATTCGCCCGCTGCTGCCAGTCGCTGCTAAGCAAGAAATGGCGATAAAGCTGGGTGATCCGTGCATCATCGGCAAAGGTTTTTTCATCGAGGTTGATGGCCGCCGGGCTGCGATCCCAAATCTGCGCGGCAATCTCTTTGAGGTGTTCGTCGGTGCAGTACAGATGCACAAACGAGAAGTCATCCCGCACGTCCCACGTCGATTCACTGTCTTCCGGCATGATACAGAAGCGATCCGGGCCGCCGCCGTTGCGCCAGCCTGAAGCCGTTTTTTGGTAGGTTTCGTACCCTTCGGTAACGTAAAGGCTGAGCGTGTGGTGATCGCAACGCTGGGTAATACAGTCGTTACCGTTTGACCAGGCGGCGAGCTGAACCCCTGAGCCAAGCTGAACGCTGCCGTTCAGGCGGGCTTTGTGCTGCTGCAGGTTTTCAAAGGCGTGATATGGCGTGGTCATAGGGGAAGTTGGCTTCTGGAACATACTGGCTAGTGTAAGGACTGCGTTCGGCCGTCGCCAGCGTCACGGTGAAAAAAAACCGCAAGAATATGTAAGTCGGCCCCCCGGATGAAAGCCGAAAGCAAAGCAAAAACGGATACTCGTGGTCTGATTTTGGCTGATGAGAACAACAATGAACGCTTTGCTTTATATTCTGGTGGTGGTGATTTGGGGGACAACGTGGATTGCCATTTATATGCAACAGGGGGTGGTTTCGGTCCCGGTGTCTATCTTTTGGCGCTTTGCCGTGGCGGCGGTGGTGATGCTGGTAGTCCTTCTGGCGCTGGGTCGCCTGAAGCGCATCGGGCTCAAAGACCACCTGTTTTGCGTGCTGCAGGGCGCGTGTGTGTTCGGTTTCAACTTCTTCTGCTTCTATCACGCCGCCGCGTATATCAGCTCCGGGCTGGAGTCGGTGATTTTCTCGATGGCGGTCTTGTTTAACGCCTTCAACAACTTGCTGTTCTTCCGCAAGAAGCCTTCTCCGCGCGTATTGCCCGCTGCGGCGCTCGGGATTGCCGGGATCGTCGCTCTGTTCTGGCACGATCTGGTTGCGACCCAAATGGCACCTTCGCTGCTCATCGGCATCGGCCTCAGCGCACTCGGCACGTTTGGCTTCTCTTTGGGGAATATGATCAGCGCCCGTCACCAAAGCCGGGGCCTGGAAACGCTGTCGACCAATACCTATGCGATGTTTTACGGCACCACGATTATGGGCGTGGTGGCGCTGGCGAGCGGCGAGTCGTTTATGCCTGACTTCACCGCGCGCTACATCGGTTCGCTGCTTTATCTCGCGATCTTTGGCTCGGTGATTGCTTTTGGCGCCTATTTCACGCTGGTTGGCCGTATCGGCGCAAGCCAGGCTGCCTACAGCACGCTGCTCTTCCCGCTGGTTGCGCTGACGCTGTCGACGGTTTACGAAGGCTACGTCTGGCACGCGAATGCGGTGCTGGGGCTGGTGATGATTCTGCTGGGCAACCTGGTGATGTTTGCGAAACCCGAGCAGTGGCTGCCGTGGCGTAGAAAACTGGCGTAATAAAAAACCGCAGCTTTTTCAGGGCTGCGGTTTTTGCCTGCATGACCGGCGTTATTTATTCGGCACGTCAAACATCGTGGCGTCGGTGGCTAAATCATCCACCACCTGTTTCAGGGTATCAACGGTGACTTTAGCATTCTCATTGCTCAGCGTTTTCCCCTCGCCCTTACGCACCACGCGCAAAACGGGTTTATTGGTGGACGCGTCAATCAGCTCGCCTTCGAAGTAGAGATCGGTATTCATGGTGCGGTGGCCTGTGGCCATTTGCGTGCCCGCCACCACCATCGCAATCGGGATCACCTCGTAGTACTGCAGGCCTTCTTTACTGCTGTCCACGCCGGTAATCGCCCCACGGAAAATTAAACTGCGTGGGCCAGGCGTCGTCACCAAAGGCTTGCGCTGTTGTGCCGCGGCCTTCAGCTTAGTGTTAGTATAGGCCAGCAGGCCATCCAGCGTTTGCTGGCCAATCTGAGTCGTCGGTTTAGGCGTCGGATAATAAACTACCGGGTTATACACCAGGCTGTCGTAGTTGCTGGGTTTAAAGTTCGGGTCAACCCAGCGCATAACGGTTTTGCCGGTCGCCGATTTTGTTTCCTGCAGGCCGGAGTAATCTTTTAGAAATCCAGAGTATTTTTCCGGTGAGGTGGTTTTTGAAGCACACCCCGCCAGCGCTAATAAACCTGCCAGACAAGCCACTTTAAAATACGTTGTGGTACGCATCGTTTGTTCCTGTTAGTTGGTGTAAGCCTTTCAGGTATAGCAAAAAACGACACTTCCTGTAGGGGTAAAGCTGCTTTGATGCAAAAACTCAGATCTGCCGCTCATCTCCTGCGGCGGCGACGCCATCGCACAGCAGGTCGATAATCAATAACGCACCATATTGCCCCTCTCCGGGAGAAAGCCAGACGTCTCCGGCCTGCGCCGCGCTGGTGGGATCTTTGGTCACCATGATTATCGCCGCGCCCTGCCGCCTGGCCTGCTGCACCGCCGCAAGCAGCGCGCTGTCCGGCGTTGAGCTGGCGAAGACAATCATCGCCTGCCCCGCATTCAGCATCGAGGCGGTGAAGCTCATCAGCGCCGGGTCATAGCAGACGCTGGCGGGCTGCCCCAGCGTCAGTAAGCGATACTGCAGCAGGCTGGCAAAAGGCGTGTCCGCCGCACCGGCGCTAAAAATATGAATCGCATTGGCTCGCCTGAGCAGCGCCACGGCACGGGTGACGCTCGCCTCAGGCAACGTTTCCAGCTGCTGACTCAGCGACTGCTGGATGCTGCCCAAACGCTGCTGCCAGGCAGCAGACAGCTCGCTGCCCGCCATGGCGGTACTGGCCTGCGCCAGCTTCATGCGTAAATCACGAATATCATCGCAGCCGGCGGCTCGGGCAAAACGGGTGATCGTCGCCGGACTCACGCCCGCCGCCTGCGCCAACTGGTCAATAGTGGCCGAGGAGGCAAAACCCGGATCGTGCAGAATAGCCTGCGCTACCCTGGACTCCTGCTGGCTGAACTCCGCCAACTTCTGCCGAATGCGGCTGATAATATCGCCGTCCGTATCCCGCCCGATGGAGTGTGAAAAACGCGCCAGCACGTCTTTAGCCACGCCGCCACGACTGGCCAGAAATTGCAGCGTCTCGTTATCTACCCATGCTGCATCCCCCAGTACCTGAGACGGCGCGGCTAACGCTTCCTGTACCCGGCTGTCGTGCCGCTGGTGGCGAACCTGACCGAGGAAATCATTCATGTCGCTGCAGCCTATGGTGCGGGCAAACTGCTGCAAGGTCGCCTGGCTCACGCCCGCACGGGCGGCCAGTTGCTCCATCGTCGCATCCGGTAGCTGGAAAAAATTCTCAAGAAAAAAGCGTGCCAGCCGGGTCTCCTGCGGAGAAGAGTCCGCTAACCCATGGACCAGGTGATAAACAATATCCATCGCTGAAAGATTCCTTGCGTCTGCGTCACGGGCGAATAAACCATCATAATGTCTTGAAATTATTTTTCAATTACCATTGTCGTCATGCCTCTCACTTTCGCTATACCAGCCCGACAACCTCCTGACTCCCCTTTAATATTCGGGAAACCAATAATCCAACGCAGATCACGGTCATGAAAATAATTTTCATACATGCTGAATAAACGCGCTGTTGTTTGAAACACGTTTTCAATTTGAAGGATAAAGGTAATGAAGAAGATCATGTTGTGTTGCGCCGCGGGAATGTCCACCAGCATGCTGGTGCAAAAGATGCGTGCCGAGGCCACAAAGCGCGCGCTGGACGTGCAGATTGACGCCGTCTCCGTCGCAGAAATTGAAAGCCATCTCCAGAGCGCCGACGTGGTGCTGCTTGGTCCTCAGGTGCAGTTTGAGCTGGCCCGTCTGGCCGAGCTTTCTGCCCCGTCAGGTAAGCCGGTGGCGGTTATCGACATGATGGATTACGGCACTATGCGCGGCGACCGCGGCTGGATAAAGCTCTTACCCTGATGGCCTGATGAGCGGGAGAAAACGATGAAAATTACCGTTGTGGGCGGGGGCAGCAGCTATACCCCGGAACTGATTGAAGGCCTGATTCTGCGCCATGCCGCCCTGCCGATGACGGAGCTGGCGCTGGTGGACGTGGAAGCCGGGCGCCAGAAGGTTGAGATTATCGCCGCGCTGGCCCGCCGCATGTTCGACAGCAAAGGTCTGGAGCAGGTCAGGGTATCAGTGCACTACGATCCTGACGCGGCGATTGCGGGCTCCAGCTTTGTGCTGACCCAGCTTCGCGTTGGGCAGCTACCCGCTCGTGCCGCCGATGAACGCCTCGGCCTCAGCCATGAGCTGCTGGGCCAGGAGACAACCGGCGTCGGCGGTTTTGCCAAGGCGTTGCGTACCATTCCGGTGATGCTTGATATTGCGAGGCGCGTCGAACGCCTCGCGCCGAATGCGTGGATTATTAACTTCACCAACCCGGCAGGCATCGTCACCGAGGCCGTGTCACGCTACAGTGCCGCCAACATCGTTGGTTTGTGCAACGTGCCGGTGACCATGCACCACACCATCGCCGACATGCTCAAACTCCCTTACGACAAAGTCACGCTGCGCTTTGCCGGACTCAACCATATGGTCTGGGTACATGAGGTGATTGCCGATGGCCGTGACGTGACCGCCGAGGTGATTGAAATGCTATGCGACGGCGAGCAGCTTTCAATGAACAACATCAAAGCGATTCCGTGGCCGCCTGCCCTGCTGCGCGCCCTGAAAGCGATTCCTTGCCCGTATCATCGTTACTTCTGGCAAACCCGCACCATGCTGAAGGATGAGCTGGCCGACGCCGCGAACGGAAAAGGCACCCGCGCCGAGCAGGTAATGAAAGTGGAGGCCGAACTGTTTGAGCTGTACGCCAACCCACAGCTCGACAAAAAGCCGGAGCAGCTCAGCCAGCGCGGCGGCTCATTCTATTCTGAAGTCGCTCTGGAGCTTATTGACGCCCTGCACAACAACCTCGGCAAGCAGATGGTGGTGAATACCGCTAACAACGGCGCCATCCAGGGGCTACCGGACGATGCAGTTATCGAAACCAACTGCGTGATAGATGCGCTGGGCGCCCACCCGCTGGCGTTCGGCAAACTTCCTCCCCTGATGAACGGCCTGACGCAGCAGGTGAAAGATTTTGAACGCCTGACGATTGAGGCGGCGGTTCACGGCGATAAGCAGCAGGCGCTCCTGGCGCTGATAGCGAATCCGCTGGTGGCCGACGTGAATATTGCTCAGGCGCTGCTCGACGAAGTGCTTGAGAGTAACAAGGCGTGGCTGCCGCAGTTTAAATAGCGCCGATTACCGGTGGGCGCAGCTATGCCGCCCATCCCATTACAGAAACCAATAACAATAATGCCCGGCCATGCGCCGGGACAGGGGTAACCGTGTCCGCAAAGAAATCGTTTCTTGAAAAATATGTGCTGCCCGTCGCGCTGAAAATCGCCGGGCAAAAGCACGTGCTCTCCGTCCGTGACGGGATCATCCTGAATATGCCATTCATGCTGATTGGCTCATTCTTCCTGATTTTCGCCTATCTGCCGGTGCCGGGTTACCCCCAGCTAATGACCGATTTATTCGGCGCAACGTGGCAAAGCAAGCTGCTTTATCCGGTCAAAGCGACCTATGACATCATGGCGATTATCTCCAGCTTCGGCATCGCCTATCGCCTGGCCGAGAAATACCGCACCCTCGATCCGCTTACCTCTGGGGCGGTGTCGCTGGTGGCCTTTATTATGACGATTCCGCAGAACATTATGTTTACACCGCCGTCCGGTGGGCCTGCCGAGTTTGTGAAAGGCGTGCTGCCGATGGGACAAATCGGCAGTCAGGGACTGTTCGTTGCGATTCTGATTGCGTTGCTTTCGACCGAGATTTACCGCTTTATCAGCAACCGTAATCTGGTTATTCGCATGCCGGAAGGCGTCCCCCCGGCGGTGGCAAAGTCGTTCCTCGCGCTGGTGCCGGGCTTCTGCGTGCTGGCGGTAGTGCTGGCGCTGCGTCTGCTGGTGGAAGCCACGCCGTTTGGCGACATCAACACCATGATTACTGACCTGGTGGGCATCCCAATGAGCCATATCGGCGGCTCACTACCGGGGATGATTGTTTCGGTGATCCTGATTGGCATTCTGTGGACGCTGGGCCTGCATGGCGACACCATCGTGCTGGTGTTTATCCGCCCGGTCTGGCTGACCAACATGTCCGAAAACCTGGCGGCGTTCCAGAATGGCCTGCCTATTCCGCACATCATTACCCAGCAGTTCTATGACCTGTGGATTGCCCCAGGCGGTACCGGCGCGCTGTTAGGTCTGGTTATCTTTATGCTGATCCGCAGCCGCAGCGTGCAGATGAAGCAGCTGGGTAAAATTGCCGCGCCGGGCAGCCTGTTTAACATCAGCGAGCCGATGGTGTTTGGCATTCCGCTGGTGATGAACCCGTATCTGGTGGTGCCGTTTATCCTGACGCCGGTGGTGCTGGTGATTGTGTCCTGGACGGCGATGGCAACCGGCCTGGTTGCGCCCCCTGCCGGGATTGCGCTGCCGTTCACTACGCCAATTATCGTCAGCGGCTATTTAGCGACGGGCGGCCACGTTTCCGGCTCGATTCTGCAGATTGTGAACCTGGCTATCTCGCTGGTGATGTATTACCCGTTCTTCCGGGTCTGGGATAACCTGAAGTTCCGCGAAGAGCAGCAGGCAAATCAGACGGCGGTCAGCGCCCCGGCTGAGGCGGTGAGTGAGAGGAGTACAGTCTGATACTTGTTTTGTCTCAATATGTTATTAGGTGAACACCCAGGACGTTTGACCTCTGCAAATTTGGGTATCGTTCCGTTCACCCGTAGAGCTATTTCCCCTGCACGTTCAGATAACGGTGAACGTGTTCGGGGGATAACGCCATCCCCCGAACAGCCCCGGCGCCCGGCGAGCTCATCGCCGCTAAAGCGGTAAACCCACCGGCTATCACCCAAACATTCGGGGGCGATGAGAGCCGGGAACAAGGGCATGGCTTTGGGACTTGTAGCAACTTTTATGTTCAGTGTGGCTATGAGCCTGAAGCGAGGCACGGTTCCGGCTTAAATCGCCTCTGTTTTTTCTCCGACTGGCCAGGGTCCGGGCGTCGGGAACGGTCGGAGGCTGAGAGCGTCGGGAACGCATCTCAGCCGACCCAGGACTGGGAGATAAAACGGAGGTCTGCCGCTTTAGCGGTCGATTTATTTGGCCGGGAGTCCGGGGTCTCGGGGGAATGACGGTGATTCTCCCGAGACGTTCACCGGTATAATGGTGACATGTGAAGCAGGACTGGAGGTGAACGGAACTAACAATGAATAGCATAGATATCCGTTAATCCCGGAGCCCTCCCGAATTACTTCTTCACCTCTACCTGATAAAAAATATGCTTCCCGAACGGGTCAATCTCATACCCGGTCACCTCTTTGCGCACCGGCTCGAAAATCGTGGAGTGGGCAATCATCACCGCCGGCATCTGGTCGTGCATCATCTGCTGCGCTTCTTTATATAACTCAACTCGTTTATCGTGATTGCCTTCCGCGCGGGCTTCAAGAATCAGCTTATCAAACGGCTGGTAGCACCATTTTGACGAGTTAGAGCCGCCGTTAGCCGAGGTACAGGTAAACAGTGGCCCAAAGAAGTTATCCGGGTCGCCGGTGGCCGTGGTCCAGCCCATCAGCGCCGCCTGGTGTTCACCGCCCTTCACCCGTTTGAGATACTCGCCCCATTCATAGGTGACGATTTTCGCCGTGACGCCAACTTTCGCCCAGTCGGCCTGGATCATTTCCGCCATACGTTTAGCGTTCGGGTTATACGGCCGCTGAACCGGCATCGCCCACAGGTCGATGCTCATGCCGTTAGCAAAGCCGGCCTCTTTGAGCAGCTCTTTGGCTTTTTCAGGATCGTAATCATAGTCTTTGAGCTTATCGTCAGCGCTCCAGACGCCAGGCGGCAGCAGGTTTTTCGCCTCAATGCCGGTGCCGTGGAACACCGCTTCGATAATGGCCGGTTTATTGATAGCCATCGCCAGCGCCTGGCGCACCTTCACGTTGTCCAGCGGCGGCTTCTGGGTGTTAAACGCGAGGAAGCCGGTATTCAGCCCTGCTTTTTGCATCAGGTTGATGTCTTTGTTTTCCTTCATGCGCGGCAGGTCCGCCGGGTTCGGGAACGGCATCACCTGGCATTCGTTTTTCTCAAGCTTTGCATAGCGAATAGAAGCATCCGGCGTGATGGAGAAGACCAGGCGGTCAATCTTCGATTTGCCCTGCCAGTACTCAGGGAAAGCGGTGTAAAGAATGCGTGAATCTTTTTGATACTGCTTCAGCTCAAATGGCCCGGTGCCGATAGGGTCGGAATCAACGCGCTCCGGCGTACCGGCCTTCATCATGACGTCCGCATATTCTGAAGAAAGGATCGAGGCAAAATACCAGCCCAGGTCGGCGACAAACGGCGCTTCCGGGTGCGCCAGCGTGAAGCGCACGGTGTTGTCATCCACTTTGTCGATGGCGGTAATCAGCTTGCCGAACTCCAGGCTTTCAAAGTTGGAGTAATTGCCGTTGGAAACGTTGTGGTACGGATGCTTTGGGTCTTTCTGACGCATAAACGAGAAAATCACGTCGTCCGCGTTGAAGTCCCTGGTGGGCTTAAAGTATTTGTTGCTCTGGAACTTCACGCCTTTGCGCAGATGGAAGGTATAGACTTTGCCGTCTTCGCTGACGTCCCAGCTTTCCGCCAGGCTGGGCTGCAGCTCGGTGGTACCGACCTTAAAATCCACCAGCCGGTTGTAGACCGGCACCGCGCTGGCATCCACGCTGGTGCCGGAGGTGTAAAGCTGCGGGTTGAAGTTTTCCGGCGAACCTTCGGAGCAATAAACCAACGTGCTGGCCGCCACGCTGGTGCTAAGAGAGAGCGCCGCTACGGCAAGTGCAAGCGTTGTAATCTTTGTTTTCATCGCTGTCTTCCTGTGGTGTTTATCCTGACCCTGAATGAATAAAGCTTGTGCAAAGCGCCTTAATAAATAACATTAAATTTACATTGCCAACAAACAACATCGAACAATAAGGAAACACTATGCCTTCGTCGCTCAGCGAGCAGCTCACCCAACGTTTCTTCCGTTATCTGGCGGTCACCAGCCAAAGCGACGCGCGGGTAAATGCCCTGCCCAGCACGCCCGGGCAGCATGAAATGGCCAGCATGCTGGCGGAAGAACTGCGAGCGCTCGGCCTTGAAGAGATCGTTATCGACGAGCACGCCACGGTTACCGCCGTGAAGAGAGGCAATGTGGCCGCCGCGCCGCGCGTGGGCTTTATTACGCACATCGATACCGTTGACGTTGGCCTGTCGCCGGACATTCACCCGCAGATCCTGCGCTTTACCGGGGAAGACCTGTGCCTGAACGCCAAAGAGGACATCTGGCTGCGCACGGCGGAGCACCCGGAAATCAACGCCTGGCCCGGCGAGGAGATAATCTTCAGCGACGGCACCAGCGTGCTGGGCGCGGATAATAAAGCCGCCGTCACGGTGGTGATGACGCTGCTGGAAAACCTGACGGCAGAACATCGCCACGGCGACATCGTTGTGGCCTTCGTCCCGGATGAAGAAATTGGCCTGTGTGGTGCGAAGGCGTTGGATCTGGCTCGTTTTGATGTGGATTTCGCCTGGACCATCGACTGCTGCGAGCTGGGCGAAGTCGTTTATGAAAACTTCAATGCCGCCCATGCGGAGCTGAAGTTTACCGGCGTAACCAGCCACCCAATGTCCTCCAAAGGCGTGCTGGTCAACCCGCTGTTGATGGCAATGGATTACATCAGCCACTTTGACCGCAAGCAGACGCCAGAGCACACCGAAGGCCGTGAAGGCTACGTCTGGTTTAACGGGATCCAGGCCTCACAAAGCGAAGCGCTGCTGAAAGCGAATATTCGCGACTTCGACCTCGCAAGCTTTGAGCGCCGTAAGCAGCAGATTGGAGAAGTTGCGCAAAAAATTGCCGCGCAGCACCCCACCGCACGCGTGGAGTACAGCCTCAGCGATACCTACAGCAACATCAGTAATGCCATTACCGACGATCGCCGGGCGATTGATTTGATTTTTGCCGCCCTGGATGAGCTGGGCATTGAGCCGAAGGTGATTCCGATGCGCGGCGGCACGGACGGGGCTGCGCTTTCGGCTAAAGGGCTGCTAACGCCGAACTTCTTTACCGGCGCGCACAATTTCCATTCACGGTTTGAGTTTTTACCGCTGCGGGCGTTTGAGGCTTCGTATAACGTGGCGCTGAAGCTTTGTCTGCTGGCGGCGAAGTAATTTCCCCTCACCCTAACCCTCTCCCCAAAGGGGCGAGGGGACCAGAACAGGGAGTTTAACCCTCTCCCCAAAGGGGCGAGGGGATTCATACAGAGAACGCTTGAATTCCCCCTCTCCCTTCCAGGGAGAGGGCCGGGGTGAGGGTTAACCTTTACTTCTTCCGCGCCAGCATCGTGGCGAAACGCAGCTTAATACGGTTGCCGTTTTCATCGGTCTTATGCAGCTGGCCCACGTCTTCGTTGTACTTCACCAGCTCCCAGCCTGCATAGTAGTCACGCAGCTCGCCCTCTTTAAAGGCAAACGGGAACCCTACCGTGCAAGGGAAGTCTTCGGTATCCATCGCCGCTACGATCAGATTGTAACCCCCGGGTTTGGTGCAGCGCTGCATATTGGCGATAAGTCCCGGGATCGTGCCGCGCTCAAGGAACATCATCACCACGGTTGAGAGAATAAAATCATACTCACCGTCAAAGCTCAGCTGGTTAAGGTCAACCTGCGCAGTCACGATGTTTTTCAGCCCTTCGGCCTCAATAATTTCGTTCAGCCGGGCGATGCTCATCGGGTTTTTATCCCACGCGGTGACGTCGAACCCTTTCTGATTCAGGTACAGGCTGTTGCGCCCGCCCCCACAGCCAAGATCCAGCGTTTTACCTGGCGCTACGTACTTCACGGCGTGCAGCACGTCAGAATGGGTGGCGGTCAGGCCATATTTTTCACTGTAGTAGCTTTCAGACTTCTCGGTCATGACAGATCCTTTTTTTCTGGCCTCGCGGTACGCAAAATCAATTTCCCCTGCATGAGCAGGATGAAAGTGCGAGCCAGCAGCAGGCCAATAATCACATTAGTAAAAATAAAGAGCGGTACCGCGATGAGGTGAAACAGGCCGTCGCCGCTGCCCGCGCTCAGGTGCAGCGCGGTGGTCGCCAGCGCGGAAATACCGAATGAGAAGCTCCAGAAGGAGGCGTTAAACGGCTGCGCCAGGTACCAGGGCATTAAGCGCAGCATAAAAATCAGCTGTAGCAGGCCATAGCCAAACAGCATTTTGGCAAAGAAATCCGTCACGCCGCCGTTTACAGCCAGATAAGCGCTGCAGGCCACCAGCGCGGGGGCAAGCTGAATACCCAGCGAGGTGCGCACCGGCGTCGGAAGCTCCCCGACGCTGCGCATGCGGTGCAGTATCGCCGGCTCGAGACTCAGCCAGGAAAAAACGCCCGCCCCAAGGAACAGGATCCCCAGGTCGTGATAGCCCAGCGCGCCGCAGGCCATCGCGCTAATAAAGTTATTCGCCACGGTCGGCAGGTAAAGCCCTGGCGTCGTGGCATCCTGCGGGTGCGTCCCTCGCCATAACCCGGCCGACTGCCAGGCGGCATAACACAGCTGAACCACGGCGCCAAAGCCAAACATCGCCACGGCAAGCGGGCGCAGATAAGGCGCCACGCCGATGGCAACCAGCATGGTTGTCGCCGGGAACAGGCTGACAAAGCTGCTCATCAAGGGATGATGGATTTCCGCAACAACGCTGTGCGGGTAGCGAACCAGGCGTGTGATAAATGCCAAAGCCAGCAGCAGCCAGATAACACCTGCGAGCGCGACCAGCGCCTCGCCCACGGCCGACGGCACCGGCCAAATGATAGCGGCATAGCGCCAGGCAAATCCCATGCCGATGATGCCCAGCACCATGCCAAAGTAGCCTGCGGGAAGGTTGATAAAGCTACCGGGGGTCGGTTTATTCATTTTGTTTATTTTTTAAAATGTATTTTAAATGCATTTTATGCGATTACGCCGCCGAACGCTATGCCGGTGAATTACCTGCTACGTTTATCAGCAGGACACAGCGAGAAACGGCGATGAAAAAATACCGGTTAACGGAAAATTCACGGCTTCATGATTATCAGCACGACGGCGAACTGCGGCAAGTCCGGCTCTGGCAAATTGAGGCGCTTTGCGATTTTAGCGACGTAGAAACCGGGCAAAGCGGCGGCTGGGTTGAAGAAGAAGCTAATCTGAGCCAGTCGGGAAGCTGCTGGCTTGAGCCTGACGCTTTTGTCTGGGGCGGTGCGAGCGTCGAGGACAACGCGATAATCCTCGGCGAGTCAGAAATTTGCCACCAGGCGAGGGTGAGCGGTCACGCCCGCGTTGAGAATTCTCGTATCAGCGGCGAGTGCCATATCTATGGATTGGCTCGCGTGCTGCATCACAGCGAGGTGATTGCAGTGCTGGGGCTGACCGAAGACGCCGAAATGCGGCTGCAAATCTACGGGAACGCCATGGTCAGCGCCTCCCGCATCATTCATCAGGCGCAGATTTACGGCGATGCGCGGGTGAGTAATGCCTTTGTCGAGCACCGCTCGGCCATTTTCGGCCACGCGATTATCGAAGGAAATGAGGAGAACAACGTGTGGATCTGCGACTGTGCGCAGGTGTCCGACAACGCACGTATTATTGCCGGCAGCGGCGACAGTCAGATCCCTACGATTCGCTATTCTTCACGGGTTTACGGCAACGCCATCATCGAGGGCGACTGCGTGCTGAAGCATCGCGTTCAGGTTTACGGCGACGCGGTGCTCATCGGCGGCCCTGTCCTGATGGACAACAACGTGCAGGTATACGGCCAGGCTAAAGTGACGGGCAACGTGCTAATCGAAAATAACGTGCAGATTTATGACGAGGCAGCGGTGGAAGGTATTGATGGCGAACTCATTCACCTTCGCGGCATGAAGGATATTAACGGCGAGCAGCGCATCACCCGCACGCCGTTTTATGGGGTGTTTTAATCGGCGATACGCCCGTAAATATTCTGGTCGTGGTACTCGCCGTTCAGGAATTCGGCCTGTTTCAGGCAGCCTTCGAGCGTGAAGCCGTTGCGCTGTGCCACCCGGTTGCTGGCCTGGTTAGTGACGATGCATTTGATAACAAACCGGCGCACCGTCCCTGCCTGCGCGTAGCTGCTAATTACAGCCTCAATCACGGCAGAAATTATGCCCTGCCCCTGCCTGTCCTCGCTCAGCCAGTAGCCGATGTAGGCCGTTTTGTTGGTCGGTTCTATCTGGTTAAAGGAAAACACGCCCACCAGCTCGCCGCGAAGGAGGATCATAAACATCTTCGCGTAGCCCTTATGATGTAAGACGTAGTTACCCTGCACCGTTTTGCGCGTGTCGTCCTCGGAAACAACATACTGCGGCCAGTTCATGGCTTTTTGCAGCCAGCTTTTGTTGCGCTGCACCAGCGCGAAAACAGGCTGAACGAACCGCTCGCTAACCGAATGCAGCTCGATTTCATCGTTGACCGTAATCACTTCATCCTGCCATTCCTGATGCTGCTCCACACGCGGCTCCCGTTTTTGCTTAGAGGTGACAGCCATCTTATGTCACTTTTACCAGGAAGTTGACTCCAATTTATACCGACAGAACAGTAATGAATAAAAATTCATTATGGATAAATGCAAAATCAATACTAAAAACCAATACCCCGCTCATTCCTTGCATTAATTTTCATCAAAATATGGAATGCTTCGCGAAAAATGACTTCAAATATTGAAGTCAAAAAACGATATGCTACGATGACATTGCACGTCGAATCATGGAAGGAATCATGGGATATGGACAGGAATACCTAAGAAACAAACATCGTCAAACGCTAATTCAAATTTTCATCAAGCCCGTTCCCTCCGGAGTGAAATGGCAGGATATAGAAAGGCTGGTGCTTGCCCTCGGCGGAGAGGTCAACCCCGGCCGCGGTTCACGTATACGCTTCCAGCTTAACGGCAGCATTGCCCATTTTCATCGCCCCCATCCTTCTCCAGAGACCGATAAAGGGGCCATAGCCAACCTGAAAGAATGGTTTGAGAGTATCGGAGTCACACCATGACCACTGCGGAAGCACTGCCAAACATTATGATCATCAGCGGCCAGCCAGCGTTGATCACCTGGGTTCCCGAAATAAACCTCTTTCGCGGGAAATTTCTCGGCTTAACCGGATACTGTGACTTCGTCGCCGACAGCGCGGCGGGGCTTATTCGTGAGGGTGAAATCGCCTTACAGTACTACCTGGAGGACTGCCATTCTGCGGGTATTGAACCTTTTGAAAAAGAAGAGAAAATGAAGACGTTCACGCTGCGCTATCCTGAATCCTTTGGCGAACGACTGAGTGTTGCTGCGGCCGAGCAGCAAATGTCGGTTAACAGTTACATCATTGATGTACTGACAAAACATTTGAGAAATCGATAAAAAAGCCCCGCGGCTTTTACGCGGCGGGGCTGGGGTGATTAACGCATTTCGCGGTCGTCGACGTATTTACGCTTATCCGCCGGCGGCGGGAAGTACTGGTACAGCCAGGTTTCACTGATGGCTTTCCCCTGGCAGCGCAGGAACATACGCATCTCGACCGGGTCGGTGGAGTCGTTGGTCGGATACCAGTCAAACAGAATGCGGTAGCCGTCAAACGGTTCGACGTAGAGGATCTCAACCTGCTTCGCTTCGCCGTTGGAGAGCGTTATCACCGGTTCAATGCCTTTCGGCGCGGCGGCTTTCAGGTCGCCGCCGACAAAATCAATAGCAAAGCGGCGGGACCATTTGTCCGGGAAGTGTTCGCCCGGCGCCCAGCCTTCCGGGAAGCTGCCCATGCCGGTACGGGTGGCGTAAACGCGGGCCAGATCCGTGGTGACAGGCGGCAGGCCGCTCCAGTAGAGACGGTATTTAAACTCGAACTCATCCCCGGCTTTGACCGGTTTTTCCGGCTGCCAGAAGCAGACGATATTGTCGAGGGTTTCGCCGGTGGTCGGGATTTCCATCAGGCCAACGGAGCCTTTGCCCCACTTGTTGCGCGGCTCCACCCACAGGCTTGGGCGCTTGTTGTACCAGCCCATGATGTCCTGGTAGCTGGCAAAATCGTGGTCCAGTTGCAGCAGGCCGAAGCCTTTCGGGTTTTCGTCCATGAAAGCGTTGAACTGCAGCTTTTGCGGGTTATTCAACGGGCGGCAAATCCACTCGCCGTTACCGCGCCACATGGCCAGGCGGTCGGAGTCGTGAATTTGCGGGTGAATGGTGTCGCAGGTGCGGCGTTCGTTGGTGCCGCAGGCAAACATACTGGTCATCGGTGCAATACCCAGCTGTTTGACGTCTTTACGGGCGTAAAGGTGGTTGTCCACCTCCATCACCACCCGCTCGGCTTCGCAGTTGATGGTAAATTTGTAGGCACCGGTCACGCTTGGACTGTCCAGCAGCGCGTAGACCACAAAAGTGGTGTCGGAAGCTTTTGGCGTTTCAAACCAGAACGAGGTGAAGTCCGGGAACTCTTCCGGCGTGTCGGTGAAGGTGTCCACCGCCAGGCCACGGGCGGACAAGCCGTACTGGTAAGTGCTGTCTACGGCGCGGAAGTAGCTGGCACCGAGGAATGACACCACGTCACGGCGCGCCAGTTCAGGCGCCTTAAAGACCTTCAGACCGGCAAAGCCGAGATCGGTCTGGCCTTCGAGCTGTTTGGTGTCCACGCCCGCGTCGTTGTAGTTAAACAATTCCGGACGGAAGTGAATTTCACGCGCCTGGTGGGTGGCAGAGTCCAGAGAAAACATTCTGACGCGGCGGCGGAACCCCATGCCGACGTGGAAGAACTGCACGTCGAGCTGGCGATTATCTATGTTGTTCCACAGCGAATGATTAGCATCATACTGGATGGCGTTGTAAGCCTGAGGCGTCAGGTTAGCAAGCGTGTTCGGCAGCGCTCTCGGCGCGCCTCCCCACGGTTTTTTCGACAGGTCATGCGCCATGCCCTGGAGCACTGCAAAATCGAAGGCAGTGGAGTGCCCGTCCGCAATGCCGGACTCGGCTGCAAAGGCGCTTCGGGAGAACAGCGTGGCAAGGGTCGGCGTGCCGCAGGCAGCGGCGAGAGCCATAGAGGCCTGGATAAAACGTCTGCGATTCATGCCTGAGAAATCGTCCTTATATGTCGATGTGTTTCGTCCCGCCCTCGGGCAGAACAGCGGCAAGAGACTGCTACCTGTACGACCGCACACTCTAGACAAAATTCACAATGAATCCAATGGGCGGTGAAGGCGTTTGAGGGAGGAACGAAGGTTTTTTTTCAGGAAACCAGATATTGCCGAAAAATGGACAATACTCTGGCGAAAAAAGCGCTAAAAATTTTAGCAGGCGGCCCGTCGGCGAGCCGCCAGAAAGGTTACTTCACGCTAACGTCGATGCCCGGGAAGAACTTCTGCGCAAGCCTGGTGACGGTGCCGTCGGCTTTGACTTTATCAATCGCCGCGTCCAGCTCTTTTTTAGTGACAGTGTCACCTTTACGCAGACCAAAGCCGATCCCGCTGCCGAGAATGGTATCGTCGCTCACCGGCTTGCCGATAAAACCAAAACCTTTGCCCTGCGGCGTGCTCAGGAAGCCCGCCTGACCCGCAGCGGACATCACCAGCGAGGCGTCAATGCGGCCGTTCAGCAAATCGGCCCAGGCCATGTTCTGATCTTTATACGACACGACGCTTACGCCCTGCTTCTCCCAATGTTCTTTGGCATAGGTTTCCTGAATAGAGCCCTGCAGCACGCCGATGGTTTTACCCTTCAGCCCTTCCGCCGTCGCTTGCAGGCCGCTGCCTTCTTTGCCGACCAGCTGAGAAGGAATGCGGTAGATTGGCTGGGTGAAATCAATGCTTTTTTGCCGCTGGGCGGTGATGTTCATCGCCGAGTTGATGGCGTCGAATTTCTTCGCGGCGAGCCCTGGGATCAGCGAGTCAAACGAGGTTTCAACCCAGCTACACTTGAGGCTGGCCGCCTGGCAAATCGCCTTGCCCAGCTCGATATCAAATCCTTCCAGCTCGCCCGCGCTGTTGCGGCTCTCAAACGGAGGATATTCCGCTTCCAGACCATAACGCAGCTCGCCGGCCGCCAGCGCAGAAAACGAAGAGCACAGCCCAAGAAGCAAACTTAGCGCATAAACTTTTTTCATCATGACCTCTATCAGCGTGGCTTAACCCGGCACAGCGCCTGCGCGCCCGCCCGTAATGTGGCTTCATCTTTAGCAAATGAGAGCCGGATAATGTTGTTATCGGTACCGTCGGTATAAAACGCGGAAAGCGGAATCGTCGCCACGCCATAGTCGGTAATCAGCCGCTTCACCATTTCGCTGTCGGACTCATCGCTGAAGTGCCCGAAGCGGGCCAGCAGGAAGAATGACCCGCCGCTCGGCAACAGTTCAAACGGCGATTCGGCCAGCAGAGACTGCATTAAATCACGCTTGCGCTGATAAAACGCCGCCAGCGAGAGATAAGTTTGCGGGTCGCTCATATAGTCAGCAAAGGCGTACTGCATCGGCGTATCGGCAGAGAACATCAGGAACTGATGCACCTTGCAGATTTCATCCATTAACGCCGCTGGCGCCAGGCAGTAACCCACGCGCCAGCCGGTCACGTGGAAGGTTTTGCCGAAGGACGACACAATCACGCTGCGCTCGGCAAGCTGCGGGTGAGTCGCCATGCCGTGATGCTTTTTGCCGTCAAACACGATGTGTTCGTACACTTCATCAGACAGGATAACGATGTCGGTGTGACGGGTTAGTGCCGCCAGCATCTCGAGGTCATGGGCGCTGAACACCTGCCCGCTTGGGTTATGCGGCGTGTTGACGATAATCATGCGCGTGCGCGGGGTGATAGCCGCCCGGACTTCATCCCAGTTAATGGTGAAATCCGGCAGGTTCAGCTTCAGCGCAACCGGCGTGGCGCCCTGCAGGCGAACTATTGGCGCGTAGCTGTCAAAAGAAGGCTCAAAGTAGATAACCTCGTCGCCGGGATGCACCAGCCCGCCAATGGCGGAATAGAGTCCTTCGCTGGCGCTGGCGGTCACCAGCACTTCATCGGCGGGGTTATAGCTTGAGCCGTATAGGCTCAGCACTTTTTCAGCAATAAGCTGCTTCAGGGAGGCCAGGCCGGTCATTGGGGCGTACTGGTTATGCCCTTCCTGCATCGCTTTGGTGACGCCGGCAATTAATTTCGGGTCGCAGGGAAAGTTTGGCGCGCCCTGAGAAAGGTTTATCGCCTGGTGCTGCGCGGAAAGCTGGCCGATCACCGTGAAAATCGTGGTTCCTACGTCCGGTAATTTTGAACGATGTTGTACCGGGGTTTGCATGGCCATAGCCGCTCCTGAACATTATGCGATGTGCATAACTATTCAATCCGGATGCGATTGCCACGACAATCGAATTGTTGTCATAATAGCTATGCAAAAAATGCATAGCTCAGCGGAGAGCGTTATGACCCGGCGTAATTTCCCCCTTAATACCCTCGATGCTTTCCTGGTCACCGCCAGGCACCTGAACCTCACCAGAGCGGCGAAAGAGCTGTGCCTGACTCAAGGCGCGGTCAGCCGCAAAATTGCCGCGCTGGAACAGTGGTTTGGCTTTGCGCTTTTTGAACGCCACGCGCGCGGACTACGTCTTACGCCTCAGGGCAGCGCCCTACTCCCCGATCTGCAGAGCGCCTTCAACAGGCTGCTGGACGTGGCAGACCGCGCCTGCCATAAGCCTGAAATTATCCGGCTCAAGGCCCCCACCTGCGCCATGCGCTGGCTGGTGCCCAGACTCATCCAGCTCGAACAGCGAATGCCGGAAATACAGGTGGCGCTGACCACCACCGTTGAGCACGGCATCAATTTCAAAAATGAGCCGTTTGACGCCGCAATTGTGTTTGGGCAGCAGGCAAAGAGCGGCACGCTGCTGTTTGAAGAAGCCCTGACCCCGGTCATCAGCCAGGGACTGCTGCCGCAACACGCGAGTGGCTGGGAGCGATTAACCTTTTTGCACCCAACCCGCGATCGTACCGACTGGTCGCTGTGGCTTTCAGATAACCCCGCGCCGTGGCAGGCCATGACTAAAAATCAGCACTTCGACACGATGGATCTTGCCATCAGCGCGGCCATTCAGGGGTTTGGCATTGCGATAGCAGACGAAACGCTGGTTGCCGAAGATATTCGGACCGGACGGCTGGTGCGACCGTTTGCCGGTAGCGTGAAAACCGGCGCAGGTTACCGGCTGGCGGTAAAACCCGACAGCGAACATGCCGCCGGGCTCGAGGGGTTTTGCAATGAGCTGCTCAGTCCAGGCTGACGTGGTGTTTCATCACCCGCTTAAACAGCTGCATCCTCATGCGCATAAAGCGATTTTCCACCTTAAATTTCGCCCGCAGGTGCACGCCCAGACGCAGCGTACGATCCCGCCCTTTGATGCTAGCAGGCCAGCTTACCGGCCCGGGTAGCGATTTGCTGTGCGCTCCGGCACTGCGGGCAAAACTTACCCAGTAGTCACCGACGTGCGCCGCAAACTGCAGGTCCCGTTCATTCACATATTCGCTGGCCGGCGGGGAGAGCTGCAGCGTGTTAAAGACATACGCCACTTCGTTGCCGTGCCAGGTGCCGTTGGCGTAGGTTTCTCGCTCGGCCTCTGCCACGTAGTCAAAATAGTAGCGCCAGCAGGGCTGACCGACGCGCTGCTGCGCCTGCATCACCACAAATCCTGACGTCGTAAACGCCATATCCCGGCATACCTGCCGCCCCAGTTCAGCGTCCCCTTTAACGCCCGGATAGAGCAATTTTATCAGGCCCAGGCCAAAACGCTTTTCCCGACACAGCAGCTCAACCTGCCCGGCGGGCTCTATGCCGAAGTAGCTCAGCACGCTCGCTTCGTCGCTGTTGCTGCCGACCATCAGCGGCATGCGGTGCTGTCGCCCGGCGAAGAAAATATCCAGCATCGGTTCGGGCAGAACGATATCGCCGCTAATGGGCGTCGGGCCGATGTTCAGCGGAGCCTCCAGAGCCCACAGCTCGTCGGCGGGAAGCGAGCGCAGCGCTTCGGCGCTGGCATTTTGCAGCCCAAAATGTTCAGCCACCGCCACCCCACGCTTGAGGGCCTTGCGGCGATCGACGTCCGGCAAGGTATAGGCGCTTTGAACTATGCCTTTATGGAAAAGCCCGCTGGCTAATGGCGAAGCCAGCAGCGAGAGCACGCTGCGTGCCCCCGCAGATTCGCCAAACAGCGTCACGCTGGCGGCATCACCGCCAAAAGCGGCAATATTTTCTTTCACCCATTTCAGCGCGGCTATCTGATCGAGTAAGGCGAAATTATGAACCGGGCCATCAGGATTTTCTTCGTCCAGCGCAGGATGCGCAAAAAAGCCCAGGTGCCCGAGGCGATAGTTCACCGTGACTAATACAACGCCGCGCGAGGCCAGCGCCGCGCCATCGTAAGGCGGCAGCGAACCGGCCCCGATGGTGTAACCGCCGCCGTGCAGCCAGACCATGACGGGCAGCGGTTTGTCGTCGCGTCGGGCTGGCGTCCAGATATTGAGGTAGAGGCAATCTTCCGAGAACTGGCCGGGATCGCCGCCGCCGACCGCCTTGCAGTACTCCAGGCTTTGCCAACAGGCCGGGGCGAAGGTATCGGCGACGCGAACGCCTGGCCAGCTTTCAGGCGGCTGTGGCGCTCGCCAGCGCAGGTTTTCGGTGGGAGGCGCGGCAAAGGGAATACCGCGATACACCGCAATATCCCCCTGCAGGACGCCGCTCAGTTGACCCTGAGCAACGTTAACAACGTGTTCCATCTGCTGTTCCTTGTAACTGACATCCCAGCAGGGTAACGCGTTTACAGCAAACCGCAACGCCGTTTACTGCGATCTTCCGCCTGTTGATAAAGGCTAAATTCGTCGGTAACCGCCGTGCCGAGCGCCTCTTCGAATTCCTGCCGGCTGGAATGACCGTGCTGCCGGTGCCCGCCGTCGCTGCCCAGGTTCGACTGGAAAATGCCCGCAGCGCTGACCGGCAGGAAGTCTTCATAAACTATCGGCTGCGCGACAAGCCACCCGCGCTCGATAAGCAGCTGCGGATCGTCGCCCGGTTTGATGGACTGGCGATGCATGTCGCCCACCGGCGTCAGGCGATAGCGAAAATAGGCCAGCCCCTGACGGCGCAGCAGCGCATCGCTGTCCGGGAAGCGGCTGAACACTTCCTGCAGGTGATGCTGATGGCTAAGGTTGTCGGTGCCGTTGCCTGCTTCCAGCAGCAGCTCGTCGTACAGCGCCCGGCCTTTAGGCGTCAGCGCCACGCCACGCTGCTCGATTTCCCCAAAACGCGCGGTGTGCGTACCGTGGTGCTCGCCGGCAAACAAAATAGGTTCTTCCAGCGCTTTAAAGCTGGTCTGGCGAAGCAGAATGGGTCGCTCACGGCGAGGCGGGCCTTCAATAATGGCTTTTGGCGTGATGCCGCGTTCCGGCATCAGGGACTGCACGCGATCGATGTCCAGCGTGCGGGGCGTGAGGTGGTTGATGTGGCAGCCACGGAAGCAAACTACGTCGGCAATCAGGCGATGTTCGTCGTGCAGAGCGCGATAGGTGTCGGCATCCACCGTGGCGTGCTGATGCCAGCGGAAGGTTTCCAGCGCTTCGGCCACGAAGATATTGGCCTCATCTTCGCTAAAACTGCCCTGCTTATCATGAAGATCCAGCATCTCACGGCAGCGTGGAGTAAAAATGTCACGTTGAGCCAGAATCGCGGCGGCTCGCGCCCTGAGTTCCGGATTATCAATCAGCTCGAGGCGCAGCAGAGAGGTAAACACGCGGAAGGGGTTGCGGGCCAGCGCCAGGTCATCAATCGGGCGGAAGGCGGTAGAATGCACCGGCACCCCGGCCTGGGACAGGTCATAGTAGCCCACCGGATGCATGCCCATGACCGCAAAAATCCGCTTTAATACCGCCAGCTCTTCGGCTTTGCCAACGCGAATGGCACCGTGACGTTCCACGCTAAGCCTGGCCAGCTCGTCGGCGTTTTCCAGCTGCTGATGCAGTTCAGGATCGTGTTCCAGCACCGCCAGGTTCACATCGGCCACAAGCTCCAGTAAGGTGCCGTACTGCGGAACTTCTTGCTGGTACATCGCCGACATAGCTTGCGAAAATTTGTCCCGAATCTCATCGGCCGTGAGGGTGTTCGCCATGATGTCATGCCTCCAGTGGATAGTGCTGAAAGCGTAGAGCCTGGTGGATCACTTATCAGGAAGAATTTCCATTTTGTGATCTGCTTTGCAGCGCCTAAAAAGTAATTTTTTCAGCACATTACATAACATCGCGTTATGAAGAATGGCCATCCCCACGAGTATAAATTAACAAAAAATTAACTAAAACAGGCAGCACACAAATCTGCCGATCGGCGTCACTTTTCAGCGCATTAGCTGCACCCGCACCGGAAAAATCTCCTCTGATTTAAATCTGTTATGCGCTTAGTCATAGCCAAATGTTAATGATATTTTGCAATCAGGTTATCAAAATTCAACACCAAAGCTTGTCAGCGAAGCCGGACTGTTTTTAACATCGGCTATGGAAAAAAACGGTCTCTTCAATCAGCGCATTCGCTTGCGCCATTTGCATACTTTCGTAGCCGTCGCTCAGCAGGGAACCCTGGGTCGCGCGGCTGAAACCCTTAACCTGAGCCAGCCGGCTCTCTCCAAAACCCTCAACGAGCTGGAACAGCTGACCGGTACCCGCCTGTTCGAACGCGGGCGGCTGGGGGCCCAGCTAACCCTGACGGGCGAGCAGTTTTTAACCCATGCGGTAAAAGTGCTTGATGCCCTGAACCATGCCGGGCAGTCGTTTATTCGAAAAGAGGACAGGCCTTCTGATGTCGTGCGCATTGGCGCGCTTCCCACTGCTGCTCTGGGCATTTTACCGGCGGTTATCGGAGAGTTTCATAAGCATCAGAGCGACGTCACGCTCCAGGTTGGCACGATGAATAACACCATGCTGCTGGCGGGGCTGAAGTCCGGCGAGCTGGACCTGGGGATTGGGCGAATGTCCGATCCTGAGCTGATGACCGGCCTTAACTATGAACTGCTGTTCCTCGAGTCCCTCAAGCTGGTCGTGCGCCCTAATCACCCGCTGCTGCATGAAAATATTACCCTGAGCCGGGTGATGGAATGGCCTGCGGTGGTTTCACCTCAGGGCACGGTGCCGCGCGACAACGCGGAGTCTTTGCTTGCTTCACAGGGCTGTAAGCTGCCCGCGACCTGCGTTGAGACGCTTTCTGCTTCTCTCTCACGTCAGCTCACCGTGGAGTACAACTACGTCTGGTTCGTGCCGTCAGGTGCGGTGAAGGATGATTTGCGCCAGGGCACGCTGACTGCCCTCCCCGTCCCCATTCCGGGCGTCGGAGAGCCTATCGGTATTCTGACGCGCGTGGATACCCCGCTTTCAACGGCCGCACAGATTTTGCTGTCTTCAATTCGTAAATCGATGCCGGCCTGAGAACCGTAGCCGCAATCTCTGCGGCTACGGCCTTAACGGCTGCGTTTGGCGTGTTTTTCCCACGTTTCCAGTTTGGCCTGCTCTGATTTTTTTAAAGCAACATAGCAGGCCCCGCTGCCGCCGTGGTGCGGCATCGCCACGCAAAAAGCCTGAACCTCGTCAAACTCGGCCAGCCAGCGCCCAAGGAAACTGCGCACCACGTTGGCATGGGATTTATCTTCTCGCCCTTTGCCGTGAACGATCAGCAGATTACGCAGGCCATCCTGTTTCGCCTGCATGACGTAGGAAAAGAGCAGTTGTCGACAGCGTTCAACTGGCTGGCGAATCAGATTGAGACTGGCCTGCTGGCCGTATTTTCCGAGCCTGAGCTTGTCCAGCACGCCGTTCTGTAAGCCTTCACGCTTGTACTCAAGCGGCGTGTCGAGGGGGATGATTTCCAAAAAATCGGTGGTGAGAAAGTTGTCGAGCTGGGTGGGGTCCGGCTTTGCAGCAACGTTCTCTTTCTGAGGTTTGATCCACTGGCTGTCTGCGCAGTTTTTCAGCGGTTTGACATCCTCCATGGCGTCAAGAAACAGCGATTTGTCGTCAAGGTTCACGGTCAATCCTCCGGTGTTATCTGCGGCTACTATAACCTCGCCCTGCGTAGGGCTCAACGGGGATAATGCCAGGCTTCATTTCGTAAACACGGCGCATTATTTGCGCCACTGTTTTTTTAAAAAATAAATACTTTGCATTTGCGTTAAAAAAACGTGAATCAAATAACCGCAATAGCAATTATTACTATCTGCATTGGAAAATAATCACCGCCGCAATCAGGCTGCCCGGCTGACGCTATTTCGGCTCAACGGTCGGTCAGGCGATAATGGGTTTTCCGATGCTATTGATCGTTATTATCGTTGGATTCTTTTTCTGCCTGCATATTACTCCGCGGCGTTAATCCTTTTGGGGTCTGGCTGCTATCGTTGAACGCATGCTATCTTTTCAGCCTGCAAAGGGGCCGGACATCGGCCTGAACCCGCAATAAAAACGGAGTTTTGCCGTGCTGACGATATTAGAAGATAAAATTGACACGCCTGTTGGGCCGCTGTGGATCCTGTGCGATGAGCAGTTCAGGCTTCGGGCCGTGGAGTGGGAAGAACATAGCGATCGCATGGCACAGCTGCTCAACATTCATTATGGTGCGCAAGGTTTTCAACGCGTTAGCAGCCGAAACCCGAATGGACTGAGCGATAAGCTACGCGATTACTTTGCGGGCGACCTGGCGGTAATTGATGCTCTGCCTACGGCCACCGCAGGCACGGATTTCCAGCGTCAGGTTTGGCAAGCTCTGCGTGATATTCCCTGCGGGCGAGTGATGCATTACGGGCAGCTTGCGGAGCAGCTGGGCCGGGCCGGAGCGGCACGCGCTGTCGGCGCCGCTAACGGCTCAAACCCGGTCAGTATCGTGGTGCCCTGCCATCGCGTTATCGGCCGTAACGGGACGATGACCGGCTACGCGGGCGGCGTGGCGCGGAAAGAGTGGCTGCTGCGCCACGAAGGCTATTTATTACTGTAGAAGTTGCCAAAAGTGCGGCTATTTATTCCGAAACGGAGTCGCTGCACTTTAATGTTTCAGTGAATTCAACAAGATGACGGCCTTTTTTTAGCCCCCTACCTTTATTATTGTCCGGATAGCGTTCTGCCAGACTTACCTGATCGCAAAAAAGATGTTAAAATTGACCAATATCAATTACGGTCCGAGCATATCTATGATCCCTGAAAAGCGTATTATTCGACGAATTCAGTCTGGCGGTTGTGCTATCCATTGCCAGGATTGCAGCATCAGCCAATTATGCATCCCCTTCACGCTTAATGAGCATGAACTCGATCAGCTTGATAATATCATCGAGCGTAAAAAGCCGATTCAAAAGGGACAAACCCTGTTTAAAGCGGGTGATGAACTGAAATCGCTGTACGCTATTCGCTCCGGCACCATCAAAAGCTACACCATTACCGAGCAGGGCGATGAGCAAATCACCGGTTTCCACCTGGCGGGAGACCTGGTCGGCTTCGACGCCATCGGCACCGGCCATCACCCGAGCTTCGCTCAGGCGCTGGAAACTTCTATGGTGTGTGAAATCCCGTTTGAGACCCTCGACGATCTGTCCGGTAAAATGCCAAGCCTGCGTCAGCAGATGATGCGCCTGATGAGCGGCGAAATTAAAGGCGACCAGGACATGATTTTGCTGCTGTCGAAAAAGAATGCCGAAGAGCGCCTGGCGGCGTTTATCTACAATCTTTCTCGCCGCTTCGCCCAGCGTGGCTTCTCGCCGCGTGAGTTCCGCCTGACCATGACCCGTGGCGATATCGGTAACTACCTCGGCCTGACGGTGGAAACCATCAGTCGCCTGCTGGGTCGCTTCCAGAAGAGCGGTATGCTGGCGGTGAAAGGCAAGTACATCACCATCGAGAACATCGACCTGTTGTCAGACCTTGCGGGCCAGTCACGTAACGTCGCCTGATAATCCCCTCCTTTGCCGGATCGCCTTTTATTCCATTTATTGATCCGGCAGGGGCTCTCCACCTGTTTCATTCCTTTCTTATGGGTTAATCTTACTTCACAGACTGTGGTTAAGCAGTTGTAAGGAGACCTGTATGGCAAACTACCAAAACATGCTTGTCGCGATTGACCCGAACCAGGACGATCAACCTGCCCTGCGGCGTGCTGTTTATTTGCATCAACGGATTGGCGGCAGGATCAAAGCCTTCCTGCCTATCTATGACTTTTCCTACGAAATGACCACGCTTCTGTCGCCTGATGAACGCACCGCCATGCGCAAAGGGGTTATCAGCCAGCGTACGGCCTGGATTAAACAGCAGGCGCAGTACTACATTGAAGCCGGCATTCCTATTGATATCAAAGTGGTGTGGCATAACCGCCCGTTTGAAGCCATCATCCAGGAAGTGATCGCCGGCGGGCACGACCTGCTGCTGAAAATGGCCCACCAGCACGACAGGCTGGAAGCGGTAATCTTCACCCCAACCGACTGGCATCTGCTGCGTAAATGCCCTTGTCCGGTGTGGATGGTGAAAGACCAGCCGTGGCCTGAAGGCGGTAAAGCGCTGGTGGCGGTCAATCTTGCCAGCGAAGAGCTTTACCACAATGCGCTGAATGAAAAGCTGGTGAAGGAAACCCTGAAGCTGGCGGATGATGTCAACCATACCGAAGTCCATTTGATAGGCGCCTACCCGGTCACGCCAATCAACATTGCCATTGAGCTGCCTGATTTTGACCCGAGCGTGTATAACGACGCGATTCGCGGCCAGCACCTTGTCGCCATGAAGGCGCTGCGCCAGAAATACGCCATCGACGAGAAGATGACCCACGTTGAGAAAGGGCTGCCTGAAGAAGTGATCCCGGACATGGCCGAGCATCTGCAGGCCGGGATTGTGGTACTTGGTACGGTGGGCCGCACGGGGCTGTCTGCGGCATTTCTGGGCAATACCGCAGAGCAGGTCATCGACCATCTGCGCTGTGATTTACTGGTCATAAAGCCGGATGATTACCAGACGCCGGTCGAAATGGACGATCCGGAAGACGACTGATGTCGTCAGGCTCTTAAGCAAAAATCCCGCTGAATACCGGCGGGATTTTTATTTGTCGCTCAGGCGTTATCATCGAGGCGAATGATGATGCCCCGCAGGTAATCGAGCACCATTCGCTCACTCTCCGCCAGCGGTTTCCCCTGCAGCAGCACGGCGCCAACATCCATATAGGTTGCGCTATCCTCTATCGTTTTTCTCATCACCCGCAGCCCCTCAAGCGACCAGGGACGATAAACCAGATCGGACAGGATGGTGACGCCCCTTCCCTTGGCCACCAGGCTGCGCACGGTTTCAAAAGACGTGGTGGTAAAAGTAACGTTGGGCTGCCCGCCTTTCGCCTGCCAGTGCTGGCAAATCACGTCCGGGTATTTGTCCGTATCCAGCATGATAAACGGCACGCCTGCGATATCGGCCAGTTTTATCGCGGGCTGGTTCAACAGCGGATGCCCCTGCGAAACCCACAGGCGGCGCTGCGAGCGGATAAATGTCTCAACGTTCAGCCCCGCGTCGTGGCTGATATTCGACGTCAGCACCAGGGCAAACGCCAGCATTTTGTCCCGAAGCTGTTGGATAAGCTCAGCGGGATCGTCTTCAACAAAGCGGAGGGTCATCAGCGGGAAGTGCTGTTCAACCTCGCTGATAATTGCCGGCAGCAGATAGGCGGCAAGCGTCTTCGCAATGCCGATGGTTAGCTCTCCGGCAGCCAGCTCAGGCTGGTACTGCAGGTCTTCTATGGCATGCTGGCTGTCGCTGATGATTTTGCGGGCATGAAGTAAAAAGCGCTCGCCGGACGGCGTGAGCTGCACGCCCCTGGGCTGACGCAGGAAAAGCTGACTGTTCAGGGCCTCTTCCAGATTGCGCATGGCCACCGTCATTGATGACTGCGAAATATGGCAGCGGGTTGCCGCTTTAGAGATCTGTTTCGTCTGTGCTAAGGCGATGAAAAACTCCAGTTGCCGCAGAGTAAATTTCATAGATAAAAACGATACCTTGAAATGGAAAAGATGAATTCGCTTTACACCAGGCGGATGTTTATCCTTTTCCTGTCGACTAAAAAGCGTTACACGCCTTTAAAATCAAGCCATCAGGCGCCTGAGCAGACGTTAATTTACCGAGCTGGCCGCATGCCTCATCGTAATTATAGATAAAAGCGATATCTACACGGCATCCTGCCAGCATCATACGATGGAAATCAATCTATGCCGTATTTATTACTCAGCCTCGCCGCCCTGTTCTGGGGAGGTAACTATGTTGTCGGGCATTTACTGGTGGCTCAGGCCGATCCAATTGTTCTCTCAGAAGCCCGCTGGTTGCTGACCGCGCTGCTGTTAATGGCGCTTTACGGGGCGCAGGTTAAAAAACAGTGGCCGGAGATGATGCAGGCCAGGGGCACGGTCTTTTTTCTGGCGCTTTGTGGCCAGGTGCTGTTTCCGGTGACGTTGTATGTGGGGCTGCAGTACACCTCCTCGCTCAACGCCGCCATTTACCTGTCGACCACGCCAGCGCTGGTGCTGCTTATCAATAAACTGGTGTTCAGGGAGGTCATCTCGCGCCGCAACATTCTGGGCGTTATTTTGAGTTCCGCAGGCGTGATCTATCTGGTAATGCAGGGGGATTTGCTGCATCTCAACACGTTGAAAAACCTGAACCGGGGCGATGCATGGACGATGGGATCGGCGGCAAGCTGGGCGCTCTATTGTGCATTTTTACGGCTTAAGCCCAAAACCATCGGCGGTAATGCCTTTGTCGCCGTCAGCGCCGTGATTGGTGCCCTGGTGCTAATTCCGCTGCTTGTTTTTACGCTTATGCACCAGCCGCAGCCGTTTAAAGGCCAGTATCTGAACACTGGTTTTTTAGCCGGGCTGGGCTACCTGGTTATCTTCCCTTCATGGCTGGCTTATCTGCTTTGGAACAAAGGGATTTTAGCGATTGGCGCAACGCGGGGAGAGATCTATTCGCACCTGATCCCGCTCAGCGGCGGCGCGTTCAGCATTCTGTTTTTGAATGTCCCGCTGCACGCTTTTCATTTGATAAGCGCATTGTTGATTACTGCCGGGATAGCCCTTTGCTCAGGACAGGCAAAAAAAAGCCGCCCTTTCGGACGGCTTTCGCGAGACAGTTGACGCTTAAAGCGCTTTCAGAATCGCTTCGACGCTGGCTTTGGCATCGCCAAACAGCATCTGAGTGTTTTCTTTAAAGAACAGCGGATTCTGAACGCCTGCGTAGCCGGTATTCATCGAACGTTTAAACACAATGACGTTCTGCGCTTTCCAGACTTCCAGTACCGGCATGCCGGCAATTGGGCTGCGCGGATCGTCCTGGGCAGCAGGGTTAACGGTGTCGTTAGCCCCGATCACCAGCACGGTGTCGGTATCGGTAAAGTCGTCGTTGATTTCGTCCATTTCCAGCACGACATCATAAGGCACGCGGGCTTCCGCCAGCAGTACGTTCATGTGCCCCGGCAAACGACCGGCTACGGGATGAATACCAAAGCGAACTTTGATCCCACGCGCACGCAGCTTCTCGGTAATTTCCGCGACCGGATACTGTGCCTGAGCCACCGCCATGCCGTAGCCCGGGGTGATGATCACCGAGGTCGAGTTTTTCAGCATCTCAGCGGTTTCTTCCGCGCTGATTTCACGGTGCTCACCGGCTTCTTCTGTTTCACCGCTAGAGGAACCATCGGTGCCAAAGCCACCTGCGATAACGCTGAAGAATGAACGGTTCATTGCCTTACACATGATGTAAGACAGGATGGCACCGGATGAACCAACCAGCGCACCGGTGACGATAAGCAGATCGTTGCTGAGCATAAAGCCCGCCGCCGCCGCTGCCCAACCGGAGTAGGAGTTAAGCATTGACACCACAACCGGCATGTCTGCCCCACCGATGGAGGCCACCAGATGCCAGCCAAACGCCAGCGCGATAACGGTCATAATCAGTACCGCCAGCACCTGCATGCCGACGCTTTCGGTACGCACGAATACCAGCAACAGCGCAAAGGAAACCACCAGCGCCGCGAGGTTGAGCTTATGGCGGTTTGGCAGCATCAGCGGTTTAGACGAAATTTTACCGCGCAGCTTACCGAAGGCCACGATAGACCCGGTGAAGGTCACCGCCCCGATAAAGATCCCGATGAAGACCTCCGTCAGGTGGATGTTCTCCATGATCGGCTCAAGACCCGGACCGTGATCCAGGTAGCTGTTAAAGCCCACCAGCACCGCCGCCAGGCCCACAAAGCTGTGCAGCACGGCAACCAGCTCAGGCATTTCGGTCATTTCGACCTTTTTCGCCAGGTGAATACCAATCGCGCCACCAATAACCATGGCGATGATAATCCACACCACGTTACCGGTTTCCGGGCCAAAAATGGTCGCCACCAGCGCAATCGCCATCCCCGCCATACCGAACAGGTTGCCCTGCTTTGAGGTTTCGTGTTTGGACAGGCCAGCCAGGCTAAAAATAAACAGGATCGCGGCAACAATGTATGCAGCTGTAACTAATCCTCCAGACATTTGTTACCCCTTAGTTCTTCCGGAACATTTTCAGCATGCGCTGAGTGACGGTGAAACCACCAAAAATATTGATACTGGCGATCAGTACCGCAATGAAGCTCAGGAAGCTGACCCAGCCGCCGTGACCAATCTGCAGCAGCGCGCCGACGACGATAATCCCTGAAATAGCGTTGGTCACCGACATCAGCGGCGTGTGCAGCGCATGAGAGACGTTCCACACAACGTAATAGCCGACGACGCAGGCCAGAGCAAACACGGTGAAGTGGCCGAGGAACTCTTTTGGCGCAACGCTCGCAAACCAGCCGAACAGAATAATCGCCAGCGCCATCAGGCCGTATTTAAACCACGGCGAGATTGGTTTTTTCTCTGGCACCGGTTCTGCAGCAGGTTTTGCCTTCGCCTGAGGCTGGGCAGAAACCTGAATCGGAGGTGCAGGCCAGGTGACTTCGCCCTCGCGAATAACCGTCACACCACGTACCACAACGTCATCAAAATCGACGGTAATGTTGCCGTCTTTTTCTTTGCACAGCAGCTTAAGCAGGTTAACGAGGTTGGTACCGTAAAGCTGGGAAGACTGCGTTGGCAGGCGACCTGGCAAATCGGTATAGCCGATGACCTTCACGCCGTTCGCGGTGACGGTGACCTGGTTCGCAACGGTATATTCGCAGTTGCCGCCGTTTTGCGCGGCGAGATCGACGATAACGCTCCCCGCCTGCATGGAGTCCACCATTTCACGGGTGATCAGCTTCGGGGCCGGTTTGCCTGGGATTAACGCGGTGGTGACAATGATGTCGACCTCTTTCGCCTGGGCCGCAAACAGCGCCATTTCCGCGTCAATAAAGGCCTTTGACATCACCTTCGCATAGCCGTCCCCGCTGCCGGCTTCTTCTTTGAAGTCCAGCTCCAGGAATTCGGCGCCCATGCTTTGCACCTGCTCTTTTACTTCCGGGCGGGTATCAAACGCACGCACAATGGCGCCGAGGCTGTTGGCCGCGCCGATGGCAGCAAGCCCCGCAACGCCCGCACCAATCACCATTACTTTGGCAGGCGGTACTTTCCCTGCGGCGGTAATTTGCCCGGTAAAGAAGCGGCCAAATTCATGTGCGGCTTCTACGATGGCACGATAGCCGGCGATGTTCGCCATGGAGCTAAGCGCATCCAAAGATTGCGCGCGCGAAATACGCGGCACAGAGTCCATCGCCATCACGGTGATGTTCCGCGCCGCGAGCTTTTCAAGCAGTTCGGGGTTTTGCGCTGGCCAGATAAAGCTCACCAGCGTTGACCCTTCGCGGGCAAGCTCAATTTCGTTTTCCAGCGGTGCGTTCACTTTAAGAATAATGTCCGACTGCCAGACATCTGCGCTGTCGGTGATGCTCGCACCCGCGCGTTCAAACGCTTCGTCATCAAAGCTTGCCAGTTTTCCGGCATCACTTTCAATGGCGACCGTGAACCCCAATTTTATCAGCTGCTCTACCGTTTTCGGCGTGGCTGCCACGCGGGATTCATTGGTCAACCGCTCTCTTGGTACACCAATACGCATAGTATTCCCTTCCACCTGTTTTTGATGATGGTTTGCCAGACCTTGCCATGGCCAGACGCAAGCATCCGCCCGCACTCTGCCGGCAGATATCTGTTCCATTACCACTTCAACAAAAAATACATCTGTAACAAACTTTTTATAACCTACTGAAAATAACGACTGTGATCTAGATCCGCATCCGGGTATTTGTATTTTTATCGCAAAAATTCAGCTATCGCGTGGCCAGGCAGCTATTTTTATCTCTATTTACGCGCCAGGGCCTGATAATACGCTTAAGCGAAGCGGTAAGACATGATTCTACGCCGCAGCAAAACCCATTTTTAACAACGCATTAACTAAATAAGTCATAAGCTTTATCAGTTTTACCGGTGAATGCCTCTTTTTTTAACTTAATAACGATTGCTGCCGTCGTTCGTCGTCGGGAAGGCACAAGGCGTGAAAAATGGCGCAGACAAGGACGTTATTTCAAGCCATAATCGGCGACTAATCGGTCTTTATCAGAGAACGCAGTACTAGTACTCATTTTGCGCAAGGCGAAGGATTATTTTTATGAATCTCAAGAACACCCTTCTGGCGTCGGCTCTTATTTCCGTGACTTCGCTGTCCGCTCAGGCGGCGACCGAACTGACCCCAGAGCAGGCGGCCGCACTTAAGCCGTACGATCGTATTACCGTAACGGGCCGTTTTAATGCTATCGGCGACGCTGTTGCTGCCGTTTCTCGCCGCGCAGATGCCATAGGCGCCGCTTCATTCTACGTGCTGGACACCAGCGCAATGGGCGAAAGCGGTAACTCCCGCGTCGTGGCTGACGTTTATAAAAATGATGCCGCTAAAGCCGATGCGCCTAAAAATCGTGTCATCAACGGCTTGATGGAACTGCCGAAGGATCAGGCCTATAAGCTTGAACCTTTTGATACGGTGACCGTTCAGGGCTTCTTCCGTACCCAGCCCGATGTCAACGACGCGATCACTAAAGCCGCGCGTGACAAAGGTGCCGCGTCCTTCTTCATCGTACGCCAGGTTGATACCAACCAGGGCGGCAACCAGCGCGTAACCGCCTTTATTTATAAAGCGGATGCTAAAAAACGTGTTGTTCAGAGCCCGGACCTGCTGCCGGCCAATTCCGAAGCGGGCAAAGCCGCGTTAGCTGCGGGCGGCGCAGCCGCGAAGAACGTGGAAATTCCGGGCGTTGCTTCCTCTGAAACCCCGTCCTCTGACGTTGGCCGTTTCTTCGAAACGCAATCTTCACAGGGTACGCGCTACACCGTAACGTTACCTGACGGCACCAAAGTTCAGGAAGTGAATAAGATTACGGCTGCCCAGATGGTACCGTTTGACAGCATCAAGTTCACCGGCAACTTCAGCAGCATGACCGACGTCTCCTACCAGGTGGCGAAGCGTGCGGCAGCTAAAGGGGCTAAGTTCTACCACGTCACCCGCCAGTGGCAGGAACGTGGCAACAACTTAACCGTTAGCGCTGACCTGTTTAAATAAGATACACCATCAATGCAAGGGCAGCTTACGCTGCCTTTTTTTTTGCACTCAAGTCATTTTATCGCACCACGCGCATTGCAAGCAGTGTGCACACTCCGTAAAATCCCGCGCCTTAGAGCGATCCTCCATTTATATGCGAAAAAGCAAAATAATTATGCGGGATCCTTTCCGACCTCAACAGGATACCTATGGAAAAGAAACTTGGCCTCGCAGCGCTAACCGCGCTGGTATTAAGCTCCATGCTCGGCGCTGGCGTATTCAGCCTGCCGCAGAATATGGCAAGCGTAGCGAGTCCGGCAGCGTTACTGATCGGCTGGGCGATCACTGGCGTTGGTATTCTTTTACTGGCTGTGGCGATGCTGGTACTTACCCGACTGCGTCCCGATCTTGATGGTGGAATATTCACCTACGCGCGCGAAGGCTTTGGCGAGTTAATCGGCTTTTTCTCCGCCTGGGGTTACTGGCTCTGCGCGGTGATAGCCAACGTGTCTTACCTGGTGATTGTCTTCTCGGCGCTGAGTTTCTTTACCGACACGCCGGAACTGCGCCTGTTTGGCGACGGTAATACATGGCAGTCGATCGTCGGTGCCTCCGTGCTGTTATGGATGGTGCACTGGCTGGTTCTGCGAGGCGTACAGACGGCGGCCAGCATCAACCTGGTCGCTACGCTGGCTAAGCTGCTGCCTTTAGGGATGTTCGTGGTGCTGGCGGCCATAGGCTTTAAACTCTCGACCTTCTCCCTCGATTTCACCGGCATCAAGCTTGGCGTTCCCGTTTGGGAGCAGGTGAAAAATACCATGCTTATCACCCTATGGGTGTTTATCGGCGTGGAAGGTGCGGTTGTGGTATCCGCACGTGCGCGAAATAAAAAGGATGTTGGTAGGGCAACGCTGCTGGCGGTGGTTGCCGCGCTGAGCGTCTATCTGCTGGTCACGCTGCTTTCGCTTGGCGTTGTGGCTCGCCCTGAACTGGCGGCAATGCGTAACCCGTCGATGGCCGGCCTGATGGTTGAAATGATGGGGCCATGGGGCGAAGTCATTATCGCCGCCGGGCTGATTGTCTCGGTATGCGGCGCGTACCTGAGCTGGACGATTATGGCGGCTGAGGTGCCACTTCTGGCGGCGACCCATAAAGCCTTCCCGGGAATGTTCGCTCGACAGAATAAAAATAACGCCCCGTCGGCCTCCCTTTGGCTCACGAATATCAGCGTGCAGGTGTGCCTGGTGCTGATCTGGCTCACCGGGTCTGACTACAACACGCTGCTGACCATTGCTTCAGAAATGATTCTGGTGCCTTATTTCCTGGTCGGTGCTTATCTGCTCAAAATCGCCACTCGTCCGCTGCATAAGGCGATTGGCATCGGGGCCTGTCTTTACGGCCTGTGGCTCCTTTACGCGTCAGGGCCGATGCATCTGCTGCTCTCGGTGGTGCTGTATGCCCCTGGATTATTAGTGTTTCTTTACGCGCGTCATACCCATACGCACGAAAAGTCGCTAAATTTAAAAGAAAGAACCATTATTGGCCTGATGCTGCTGGCAGCATTTCCGGCGACCTGGATGCTGGTGGGCTAATCGACACCCTCCCCGGCCGCGATGTAGATTAGGGGAGCATGACTATTAATCGTCCAATTCTTATCACCGGTGCCGGGCAACGTATTGGCCTGGCGCTGGCTCAGCATTTTCTGGCTAAGTCTCAGCCATTAATCATTAGCTACCGCACGCGGCATTCTGCCGTCGACATGCTCGAACAGGCAGGGGCCGTTTGCCTTCACGCTGATTTTTCGAGCAATGAAGGCATCCTTGAATTCGCCGCAAGAGTGAAGTCGCTTACGCCTTCGCTGCGAGCCCTCATTCATAATGCCAGTGAATGGCAGCCGGAGAGTCGCGACACCGCGCTCGGCGATACATTGCAGGCAATGATGCAGATCCACGTTGCGGCCCCCTACTTGCTTAACCACGAGCTTGAAACATTGCTGCGCGGCCACGGACAGGCGGGGAGCGATATTATTCACCTCACCGATTACGTCGCTGAGCGCGGCAACGATAAGTATATTGCCTACGCCGCCAGCAAAGCCGCACTTGAAAACATGACGCTTTCGTTTGCCTCGAAGCTGGCTCCCGAAGTCAAGGTCAACGCCATCGCGCCGGCGCTAATCATGTTTAACGCCGGAGACGATGCAGACTATCGTCAGCGCTCGCTGAATAAATCGCTAATGAAGATCGCGCCAGGCGAACAAGAGATTGTCAGCCTCGTTGAGTACCTGCTGGCCAGCCGCTATGTCACCGGCAGAAGCCACGCCGTGGACGGTGGACGCCACCTACGCTAACGCTGTTTACCAACCATTAATGGTGTAATCTATTGCATCATTGTATGTTAAATTTTTAACAGCCGACGCGGCGGATTATGAGCAAAATAGTTTACGTGGAAGACGACCCGGAAGTCGGTAGCCTGATTGCCGCCTATCTCGGGAAACACGACATTGACGTTATTGTCGAAACACGCGGCGATCGCGCAGAGGCGGTTATCCAGCAACAGCAGCCGGACCTGGTCCTGCTTGATATTATGCTCCCGGGAAAAGACGGAATGACGCTGTGTCGGGATTTACGCCCACAGTGGGATGGCCCGATTGTTTTGCTGACCTCATTAGACAGTGATATGAACCATATTCTCTCGCTTGAGATGGGTGCTAATGACTATATTTTGAAAACAACGCCGCCTGCCGTGCTCCTGGCGCGGTTGCGACTGCATTTGCGCCAACGCGTTTCAGCCCAACAAACGGCTGACACCACCGCCAGTAACCTCAAGCCGCACAAAGCCATTCGTTTTGGCACGCTTTGTATCGACCCGCTCAACCGCCAGGTAACGCTTGGTGATGAAAACGTCGTGCTGTCGACGGCCGATTTCGATCTGCTGTGGGAACTGGCAACGCACGCGGGCCAGATAATGGACCGTGACGCTCTGTTGAAAAATCTACGTGGCGTGACCTACGATGGGATGGATCGCAGCGTGGACGTGGCCATTTCTCGCCTGCGTAAAAAGCTGCTTGATAACGCCACTGAGCCTTTCCGCATTAAAACCGTACGCAATAAAGGCTATTTGTTTGCGCCCCATGCCTGGGAAAGTGAAGCTTAATGGTAGGTGTACCAGGCGAATAAACCCGCTAACGCGGGTTTTTAGATAAACGCCTACTTCACCGGCGTTTTTATATCCAGGAAAGTAAGCAGATCGACGTTCTCTGTGTTCCTGGCCATCTCGTTCAGTGCGGTGAGGGTAAAGCCATAGGCTTTATCACTGGTGTCATCAACGCTGTATACAAACTGACGTGAGCCATCCTCAGTAGCACAGCTAATACTCCACTCTCCATTCTGTTGTTTATTATTTGAACAACGCTGAGGGCCAAAACTGTAGGAAAGATAGGACTCAAGCCTGTCTTGTGCAGTAGAGACAAACGGAGGAACAGAAGAGTTGAAACCGGAAAGAACAATCACCCCACCAGCCAAAAGAAGTACAGCAGCAGCAGAACCCCATTTTTTTGTCATTGCCAAAATCCCTATGAATTTACATCTAAAAATTATTTACGCATATTAGCCCGTTAAAATAGCACGTAGATTTTAGACAAAGATGAACCTGATACGAGAAAATTCTTAAATACCGACACGGTTTTCAGAAAAAGTTCATCAGTGCCTGACCAAAAACTCGGGACTGGAGATTGAAAACAATATTATATTGGATTGAATACTGCTTTCGACGTAACGCTGGATATAATGCTGTAATAGCGGCAGGAGAAACCTGAAGCACATACGTATGTCATTAATTTACGGTAATATTTAATGAAAAAGCTGTTCGTGCAGTTTTACCTTCTGCTGTTTGTCTGCTTCCTGGTGATGACCATGCTGGTCGGCCTGGTGTATAAATTCACCGCCGAACGCGCGGGCCGCCAGTCGCTGGATGATTTAATGAAAAGCTCGCTGTACCTGATGCGAAGCGAACTGCGTGAAATCCCACCGCGTGACTGGAATAAAACCATCAACGATCTCGACCTGAACCTCTCTTTTAAGCTCAATATCGAGCCGATGAGCAAGTTCAAGCTAGATGACGTTGCCGCCCGCCATCTGCGGGAGGGTGAAATCGTGGCGCTGGATGAGGAGTACACCTTTATCCAACGCATTCCGCGCAGCCACTATGTGCTTGCTGTGGGCCCGATTCCTTACCTGTTTTATCTGCACCAAATGAGGCTGCTGGACATAGGCCTGATTGCCTTTATTGCCATCTCACTCGCCTTCCCGGTGTTTATCTGGATGCGCCCACACTGGCAGGACATGCTCAGGCTGGAAAGCGCTGCTCAACGCTTTGGTAAAGGGCATCTCGATGAGCACATACATTTTGATAATGCCTCAAGCTTTGAACGATTAGGCATCGCCTTTAACCAAATGGCCGATAATATTAATGCCCTGATTGCCAGCAAAAAGCAGCTAATCGACGGGATTGCGCATGAGCTCAGAACGCCGCTGGTTCGCCTGCGTTACCGCCTTGAAATGAGCGATAACCTCAGCGCAGAAGAGTCGCAGGCGCTCAATCGTGATATTGGCCAGCTAGAGGCGCTGATTGACGAGCTGCTCACCTATGCACGCCTTGACCGCCCGCAGACCGAACTTCATCTTGCACACGTGAAATTTGCCAGTTGGATGGAAACGCACATTGCCGACGTACAGCTCATCCACCGTCAGCGTCAGATAGCCCTCGAGACAGATACCGTCACCGCTATCGACTATGGGGCGCTGGATCTTCGCCTGATGGAGCGAGTCACCGACAACCTGATCAACAACGCCCTGTGCTACAGCCAGCAGCAGCTGCGCATCAGCCTGTGGCGTGAGGGTGATATTGCGAATCTGCAGGTTGAAGATGACGGCCCGGGTATTCCGGAAGAAGAACGCGCCCGCGTATTCGAGCCTTTTGTTCGCCTCGACCCGAGCCGCGATCGCGCCACCGGTGGCTGCGGCCTTGGCCTGGCGATAGTGCACTCCATCGCCGTTGCCATGGGCGGGCAAGTCACTATTGATAGCAGCCCGCTGGGCGGCGCCAGCTTCCGTTTTTCGTGGCCGGTCAACACCACTTACCTCTCCTGACTCTCTGGCCCGAACACCTGTCGGGCCCGTTTTTCCCTGCTGAACATATTGCTGAAGTGTGCACCTGCTGCTACAGTTCTTTAGTATGTTGTAACTAAAGAGAGCCCTCATGCCACGCTACGATATTATTGAACGATTGACGTCCACCTGCCGCGAGCTGGAACAACAGCTGATTGTGCTGCGTGAACAGCTCGGGCAATTCAGGCTGTTGAGCGGGAGAGTTTTTACGCTGCCAACGATTGAAAAAAGCAAAGAACACGATCCGCTCTCGGCTATAGAAGTGACGCAACGCGTGGGCCAGGAAGCGCACCAGGCTGCCGTCGCCCACTTTACGCGGCTGTTTATCCAGCAGCAGTCGGAAAAAACCAGCACCAAGGCCGCCGTGCGTTTGCCTGGTGCGCTCTGTTATTCAGTGACCGAAGATCAATTCCAACAAACCAGCGTGCTTCTGGAACATATCAACCAGCTAAAGTACTCCCTGGAGCACATTATCAGCGTCGAGTCTGAGCTGCCCTCTGCCCAGCGTTTTGAGTGGGTGCACCGCCACATTCCCGGCCTGCTTACCCTGAACGCCTACCGCGCTATCACCCTGCTTGAAACGCCGGATACCGTGCGCTTCGGCTGGGCCAATAAGCAGATAGTCAAAAACCTTAGCCGCCAGCAGGTGCTGGAGATGCTTGAGAAAAGCCTTAACGCCGGGCGGGCCGTGCCGCCATGGACGAAAGAGCAGTGGGCTGAACGCGTCGCGCAGGAAATCAATGATGTTCAAAGGCTGCCGGAAAATACCCGGCTGAAAATCAAACGCCCGGTCAAGGTCCAGCCCGTGGCGCGCGTCTGGTACCAGGCGCAGCAAAAACAGGTGCAGTATGCCTGCCCTACTCCGCTGATCGTGTTATGCCGACAGGAAAGCGGTGAAACACCGCCCGATTTAGGGGAACTGCTGAATTATGACGCGGAAAATATTCGCCATCGCTACAAGCCGGAAGCGCAGCCGCTGAGACTGATTATCCCGCGGCTGCACCTTTACAGTGAAAGGTAAAACTTACGACTTCATGCTGCCGACCATATCCTCCGGGCGAACCCAGGCATCGAACTCTTCTTCGGTCAGGTAACCGAGCTTGAGCGCCGATGCCTTAAGGGTCAGTCCCTCTTTATGGGCTTTTTTGGCAATTTCTGCCGCTTTGTCATAGCCGATATGGGTGTTGAGCGCGGTCACCAACATCAGCGACTCGTTCAGCAACTGGCTGATGCGGTCACGGTTAGGCTCGATGCCCACCGCACAATGTTCGTTGAAGCTTTCCATGCCATCGGCCAGCAGGCGAACGGACTGCAGGAAGTTATGGATAACCATCGGGCGGTAAACGTTCAGCTCGAAGTTACCGGACGCGCCGCCGATGTTCACCGCCACGTCATTGCCCAGCACCTGGCAGCACAGCATGGTCACGGCTTCGCACTGGGTCGGGTTCACTTTCCCCGGCATGATGGAGCTGCCCGGCTCGTTCTCAGGGATAGATAGCTCGCCGATACCGCAGCGCGGCCCGGAAGCCAGCCAGCGAACGTCGTTTGCGATTTTCATCATCGAAGAGGCCAGCCCCTTCAGCGCGCCATGCGCGTGTACCAGCGCATCGCAGGTGGCGAGCGCTTCAAACTTGTTTGGCGCAGTGACGAACGGCTGCTTCGTGAAGTCAGCCAGCTCTTTTGCCACGCGAACGGCATACTCAGGATGGGTGTTCAGCCCGGTCCCCACCGCCGTGCCGCCCAGCGCCAGCTCCGCCAGATGCGGCAGGCTGTGGTCGATATGCTTCAGGTTATGCTCAAGCATCGCCACCCAGCCGGAGATCTCTTGCCCAAGCGTCAGCGGCGTGGCGTCCTGCAGGTGGGTACGGCCGATTTTGACGATATCCTTAAAGGCATCCGCCTTTTTCGCCAGCGTTTGTTTGAGCACGTTTAGCTGCGGCAGCAGATGCTCGCGTACCGCGATAATGGCCGCCACGTGCATGGCGGTCGGGAAAACGTCGTTCGAACTCTGACTTTTGTTAACGTCGTCGTTCGGGTGCACCAGTCGCTCCATCCCACGCACGCCGCCCAGAATTTCACTGGCACGGTTCGCCAGCACCTCATTCATGTTCATGTTGCTTTGGGTGCCAGAGCCGGTCTGCCAGATAGCCAGCGGGAACTCACCGGGATGCTTCCCGGCCAGCACTTCATCGGCGGCGGCGATAATGGCCGTGCCGCGCTCTGCGGGCAGCAGGCCAAGGTCAACGTTGACTTTGGCCGCCGCACGCTTGGTGAGCGCCAGCGCCCGAATCAGCTCGGTCGGCATTTTCTCGGTAGAGATGCGGAAGTGCTCAAGTGAACGCTGAGTCTGCGCCCCCCACAGTTTATCTGCAGGTACGTCGATCGGGCCCATTGAGTCTTTTTCACTGCGACTGGATGTCATGCCTTTCTCCTTTGCGATAAAAAAAGCCGCCACTATGGGCGGCTCGAGTATTACTTAACGCATCGAGAACACTGTGAGAGCTGAATTTTCTGGAAGAAGTCGTTGCCTTTGTCATCCACCAGGATAAACGCCGGGAAATCTTCCACTTCAATTTTCCAGATGGCTTCCATACCCAGTTCCGGGTACTCCACACACTCCAGGCTCTTGATGCTGTTTTGCGCCAGCACCGCCGCTGGACCACCGATGCTGCCCAGGTAGAAACCGCCGTGTTTGTGACAGGCATCCGTCACCTGCTGGCTGCGGTTGCCTTTTGCCAGCATTACCATGCTGCCGCCGTTGGCCTGCAGCTGATCCACGTAGGAGTCCATACGGCCCGCGGTCGTCGGCCCTAAGGAGCCGGAAGCGTAACCGTCCGGCGTTTTGGCCGGGCCTGCGTAATAAATTGGGTGATCTTTCACGTACTGCGGCAGATCTTCCCCGTTATCGAGACGTTCTTTCAGTTTAGCGTGAGCGATGTCACGCGCCACAATAATGGTGCCGGTTAACGACAGACGGGTGGACACCGGGAAGTCGGACAGCTGGGCGAGGATCTCTTTCATCGGGCGGTTCAGGTTAACCTTAACGGCTTCCCCTTCCCCCGCCTGACGCAGCTCTTCCGGAATGTATTTGCCCGGGTTGTGCTCCAGCTTCTCAAGCCAGATGCCGTCTTTGTTGATTTTTGCCTTGATGTTGCGGTCTGCAGAGCATGACACGCCCATGCCGACCGGGCAGGAAGCCCCGTGGCGCGGCAGGCGAACGACACGGATATCGTGCGCGAAGTATTTGCCGCCGAACTGCGCACCCAGGCCAAGGTTCTGGGCTTCTTTCAGTAACTCTTCTTCCAACTGCACATCGCGGAACGCCTGGCCGTATTCATTACCTTCGGTTGGCAGACCGTCGTAGTACTTGGTTGAGGCAAGTTTCACTGTTTTCAGCGTGGCTTCGGCAGACGTACCGCCGATAACAAACGCCACGTGGTACGGCGGACAGGCCGCGGTGCCCAGAGTGCGCATCTTCTCAACCAGGTAGTCTTTCAGCTTCGCCGGCGTTATCAGCGCCTTGGTTTCCTGATAGAGGTAGGTTTTGTTGGCCGAACCGCCGCCTTTGGCAATACACAGGAACTTATATTCATCCCCGTCCACGCTGTAGAGGTCAATCTGTGCCGGCAGATTGGTGCCGGTGTTCACCTCTTTATACATATCCAGCGCAGCGTTCTGGGAATAGCGCAGGTTATCTTCAATAAAGGTGTTGTAAACGCCGCGAGACAGCGCTTCTTCGTCGCCGCCGCCGGTCCAGACTCGCTGGCCTTTTTTGCCCATGATGATGGCGGTGCCGGTGTCCTGGCAGGTTGGCAGAATGCCTTTGGCGGCAATGTCGGAGTTACGCAGGAACTGCAGCGCAACATACTTATCGTTTTCGCTGGCCTCCGGGTCGCTCAGAATGTCCGCCACCTGCTGCTGATGCGCCGGGCGCAGCATAAACGAAGCGTCGTGGAAAGCGTGCTGGGCGAGCAGCGTCAGGGCCTGAGGGTCAACCTTGAGGATTTGCTGGCCGTCAAACTCGGCGACGGAGACATGGTCGGAGCTCAGGAGGTAATATTCGGTCGGATCTTTTTGGAGCGGGAAAGGCTCCTGGTAATGGAAGGGTTTATTCGACATATTTTTCTCACTTGCGACAACAGTAACGTTAATTTTTATATTTCAGCGCAGGATCTTACGCTGCATTCCAAAAACAATTCATAACATGCTACACAATTTTTTAACAGAAACTGAGACTAATACGACTTTTTGTTGCCCTGGTTACTTCACGGCGGATAATTGGTTTAATAACTGAAACTTCGACTCAATGATGACAGGGACCTGAGATGCAAAAATTGATCAATGCGGTACAAAATTATGCCTGGGGAAGTGAAACGGCGTTAACGGAACTGTACGGCATCGCCAACCCGCAGCATAAGCCCATGGCCGAACTGTGGATGGGCGCTCACCCAAAGAGTAGCTCAAAAGTGCTCGATGCTAACGGGCAACAGCACGCATTGCGCGATGTAATTGACGCTGACCAGCCTGCGCTGCTGGGGAAAGCCGTTGCCGGGCGTTTTGGCGAGCTGCCTTTCCTGTTCAAAGTGCTTTGCGCCGCCCAGCCGCTATCGATTCAGGTTCACCCGAATAAAAAAGCTTCTGAAATCGGTTTTGCTAAAGAAAACGCCGCCGGTATTCCGTTAGATGCCGCAGAACGCAACTACAAAGACCCCAACCACAAGCCCGAGCTGGTGTTTGCCCTTACGCCATTCCTCGCGATGAACGCCTTCCGCGAGTTCTCCGACATTGTGTCGCTGCTGCAGCCGGTTTCCGGTGCGCATCCGCTGATTGCTCATTTCCTGCAGAAGCCCGGCGCAGAAAGCCTGGCACAGCTGTTCGCCGGCCTGCTGAATATGCAGGGTGAAGAGAAATCCCTGGCACTTGGCGTACTGAAAGCTGCCCTGAATAACCAGCAGGGTGAGCCGTGGGAAACCATTCGCGTGATTTCCGAATTTTACCCGGACGACAGCGGCCTCTTCTCTCCGCTGCTGCTGAATGTAGTTAAGCTTGAACCCGGCGAAGCGATGTTCCTGTTCGCCGAAACGCCACATGCCTATCTGAACGGCGTGGCGCTGGAAGTAATGGCCAACTCTGACAACGTGCTGCGTGCCGGGTTAACGCCGAAGTACATTGATATTCCTGAGCTGGTTGCCAACGTTAAATTTGAGCCAAAACCGGCCAGCCAGCTGCTGACTCAGCCACAGAAAAACGGCAGCGAGCTGGACTTCCCTATCCCTGTGGACGACTTTGCCTTCTCGCTGCATGACCTGAGCACGCAGGAAGCCACGCTCGCTCAGCAAAGCGCGGCCATTGTGTTCTGCGTTGAAGGTGAAGCCGTGCTAACCAAAGACGCCCAACGTCTGGTGTTGAAGCCGGGTGAGTCAGCCTTTATTAGCGCCGCAGAATCCCCGATTGCCGTCAGCGGCGTAGGCCGGGTAGCGCGAGTGTTTAATAAACTTTAACTTACTGATCTTTTTAGCGCGTATTGCTAAGCTAGTAAGCACGTTTCCGAAAGCGCCTGTTATCAGGCGTTTTTCTTTCGCCCGGTGGGGGACGGCTACCGGCTTCTAAACATGGATAATGACACGATGAAAAAATCTCTGGTTGCGGTTGGGGTAATTGTTGCGCTGGGCGTGGTGTGGACCGGCGGAGCCTGGTTTACGGGCAAACAGCTCGAAGGCCGTATGGCCGAAATGATTGATAACGCCAATGCGGAAATCAAAAATTCTGCGCCGGAATCAGGCCTGGTCCTCAGCTATCAGGACTATAAGCGTGGGCTTTTCCACAGTACGGTGCAGCTGGTTGTTAAGCAGGTAGCCGGCACGAAAAATGCGCTGCTCACGCCGGAACAAAACGTCTTATTCAACGAAACCATCGACCATGGTCCTTTCCCGTTCGCCCAGTTGAAGAAATTCAACCCGATCCCGAGCATGGCGTCTATCCACACCGAGCTTGTGAATAACGAGACGACCAAACATCTCTTTACGCTGACCAAAGATAAGCCGCTGATTAGCGTGGACACCCGTGTAGGCTACGGCGGCGCAACCTCCTCCGACATCGCGCTGGCGGCCATTGACGCCACTGAAGGGGAAAACAAACTCAGCTTCAGCGGCGGCAAATTGACGGCCGACGTTGACGGTTCAGGCAATGAAATCGCGATTTCTGGCACCGCAGACAGCGGGTTGGTTAATACCGTTAACGAATACGGCCAGCGCGTACAAATCTCCTTCAACGGCATTAAAACCGACGGCGACAGCAAACGCAGCCTGTTTGACCAGCGCGTTGGCTCGCAAAAAGCAACCGTTGATAAGCTCTCAATGGTGGTTGACGGTAAAGAGATTGCCGTCGTGGAAGGCTTCAACCTGAACGCAAAATCTGACGTTCAGGACGATAAAAAGCACTTTGCCGGCCAGTTCGACTACAGCCTGGACGCGCTGAAAGTGCAGAACCAGAACATGGGCAGCGGCAAGCTGACGCTTAAGCTCGGCAATATTGATGCCGCCGCGCTGCGCGAGTTTACGCAGAAATATAACGCCGGCGTACAGCAGCTGATGGCAGACCCCGCCCTGCAGCAAAACCCTGAGCTCTACCAGCAGAAATCGGTCGAGCTTATCAGCGCCAACCTGCCGCTGCTGCTGAAGGGCAATCCGACCATTACCGTCGCCCCACTAAGCTGGAAGAACGCGAAAGGTGAATCAACCTTCAACCTGTCGCTGTTCATGAAAGATCCGCAGGGCGTCACCGGCCCGGCCAATACGCCGGAAGAGCAACTGGACCGCTATGTGAAGTCTCTCGATGCGAAGCTGACGATCCCGATGCCGATGGCAACGGAAATGATGTCTCAGGTGGCGCAGCTTGAGGGCTATAACGCCGAAGAGTCACAGAAACTCGCCAGCCAGCAGATCAAAGGCCTGGCCGCGATGGGCCAGATGTTCCGCGTCACCAAAGTGGACGGCGATAACATCACCACCAGCCTGCAGTATGGTAATGGCAAAGCCGCCCTGAACGGCGAGCAGATGTCGCTGGGTGAACTGTTCAGCATGTTCGCTCTGCCGGCAGGTATGGGTGGCCCGGCGCTGCAGGATAACGACAGTGATGCCGTGCCTCAGCCGCAGGACGACGCGCCTGGGGATGATGCTTCTCCGGACGCCGAACCGGCTCCTCAGCAGTAACTCTTACAAAAACCCCGCCAGCAGGCGGGGTTTTTAGTTTCTGGCGGCCATCAGGCACGATCCGCTCAAGCTGTTGCTGATAAAGTTAGTTTTTAATGGTTATCAGGCGCGCGGGCATAATCTGGTTACTGAAAACGATGTCGCTTTCCTGGACCCGCTGAAGAATACGCTGCGCCGCGCTGCGGCCAATTTCCCTCGCGGGCGTTGTCACCCAGGTCATCGGCACGTCGTCTAACTCCTCTTCGGTGACCTCGGCAAAAGCCGCCAGCGCGATATGCCTGTCGTAATAGCTGTCGACGCTGCCGCCCCCCATCTGCCAGCCCGCCCTTGTCAGGCCGAACCACGCCCCCATTGCTACGGTGCTGTTGTGGCAGACAACCGCGCTGAGGGTCGGGAAATTATGCAGCAGCTCGGTAATCGCGTCCGCCGCCTGCTTCTGGCTCGGCTCGCACTCGAGGATCCAGTCGCTATGAAAAGGCAGTCCGTGCTGCATCAGCGTGGCGCAGAAACCGCCCAACCGTTCAGCACGAGTCAGAGAGGAGCTGCGCCCGCCTAGCCAGGCAATACGCTGATGCCCACGCTTAATCAGGTGCTCGGTCACCAGCTGCGCCGCCTGCATATTATCCGGCCGGATAATATCCACTTCATCCAGATAGCTCGCCCGTGAGGCAAACACCAGCGGCAGCTTATTCTGTGCCGCCATTTCCCGCAGGTCGGCACCCTGTCCTGCTGCCCCGGCAATAATAATACCGTCCACGCCCTGCGATACCAGCATGTCAAAACAGCGCTGCATATGCTGGCCGTTGCTTCCGCTTTGGGTCAGAAATAAAAGCTGCCCCTGCTGCTCCAGCGCTTCCGTCAGCCCGGCGGTGAGCTCCGCGTAAAAAGGATTGCAAAGGTCGCGCACGATAAGGCCAATCACGCCGCTCTGCCCGCCGCGAAGCGACACGGCCTGGCGATTACGCACAAACCCTAACTTTTCGATGGCCTCATTTACCCGCTGACCGGTGGCGGTTGAAATTCTGCCCTTGCCGCTGAGCACCAGCGATACCGTGGTCACCGATACGCCTGCGGCCTCGGCAACCTCGTTGATAGTGATTCTTTTGGTCAGCGTCGACATCGTCAGGTCAGATCCTCCGTGAATCGATAAATATAAAGATAAAACGTTTTACTTATGCTGGCATATTCAACTTCATTATGCGCGGTAATTCTGAGATCGTCCTCACGATAAAATTGGGTAAAACGTTTTATCATCACCAAACTTTAGTTACTCAACATCTCATTTTAACCGGGTTAAGGAGTCGTGATGGCGGCTAATACACCACAAAAAAAATCACTGTGGGAATTTTTTCAAAACCTTGGCAAAACCTTTATGTTGCCGGTGGCGCTGCTCTCTTTCTGCGGCATCATGCTGGGTATCGGCAGCTCGCTGAGCAGCCATGACGTCGTCACGGAGATCCCGTGGCTGGGTAATCCGGTGCTGCAGCTGATCTTCACCTGGATGAGCAAAATGGGCTCGTTCGCCTTCAGCTTCCTGCCGGTGATGTTCTGTATTGCGATTCCGCTGGGCCTGGCGCGTGAGAACAAAGGCGTTGCGGCCTTTGCCGGTTTTGTCGGCTATATGGTGATGAACCTGGCGGTTAACTTCTGGCTCACCGCTAAAGGCATCCTGCCGACTACCGATGCGGCAATTCTCAAAGCCAACAACATTCAAAGCGTGCTCGGCGTTCAGTCAATTGATACCGGTATTCTCGGTGCGGTCATTGCCGGGATCATCGTTTATCTGCTGCACGAGCGTTTCCACAACATTCGCCTGCCGGACGCGCTGGCCTTCTTCGGCGGCACCCGCTTTGTGCCGATCGTTACGACCCTGGTGATGGGGCTGGTTGGCCTGGTCATCCCGCTGATTTGGCCAATTTTTGCCGCCGGGATCAACGCCCTGGGCTACATGATCCACAGCGCAGGCATCTTTGGCCCGATGATCTTCGGCACCGGCGAACGCCTGCTGCTGCCTTTTGGCCTGCAGCACATTCTGGTGGCCCTGATTCGCTTCACCGAGGCGGGCGGCACCATGGACGTTTGCGGCCATACCGTGAGCGGCGCGCTGACCATCTTCCAGGCGCAGCTTAGCTGCCCGACCACCCACGGTTTCTCTGAGAGCGCAACGCAGTTCCTGTCACAGGGTAAAATGCCGGCGTTCCTCGGCGGCCTGCCTGGCGCTGCGCTGGCGATGTACCACTGCGCCCGTCCAGAAAACCGTCATAAAATTAAAGGGCTGCTGATCTCCGGCGTGATTGCCTGCGTCGTGGGCGGTACCACAGAGCCGATCGAGTTCCTGTTCCTGTTCGTGGCTCCGGTACTGTACCTCATTCACGCCGTGCTGACGGGTATTGGCTTTACCATGATGTCCGTGCTGGGCGTCACCATCGGTAACACCGACGGCAACATTATCGACTTCTTCGTCTTCGGCGTGCTGCACGGCCTGTCCACCAAATGGTATATGGTGCCGGTCGTGGCCGCGGTGTGGTTTGCTGGCTACTATGCTATCTTCCGCTTCGCCATCACCCGCTTCAATATCAAAACCCCTGGTCGTGATATTGAAACCACCACCGCAGAAAAACCCGTCGGCGGCCACACGGGCAAATCCGGCTATAACGTACCGGCCATTCTGGCGGCGCTGGGCGGCAGCGACAACATTTCGACGCTGGATAACTGCATCACCCGTCTGCGCCTGTCGGTCAAAGATATGTCGCTGGTGGATACCGCAGCCCTGAAGGCCAACCGCGCCATCGGCGTCGTGAAGCTTAACGAGCACAACCTGCAGGTGGTCATCGGGCCACAGGTTCAGTCGGTCAAAGATGAGATGGTCGGCCTGATGCGAACCGTCGAGGCTTAATTCACAAACGGGCGCTGCGGCGCCCTTTTTGCCGTGAGGTTTTATGTTTGATTTTTCTGTTCCGGTAGACCGCCACGGGACCTGGTGCACCCAGTGGGATTACGTGGCCGATCGCTTCGGCGCCGCCGACCTGCTGCCCTTTACTATCTCCGATATGGACTTTCCAACCGCGCCCTGCATCCTTGAAGCCTTGCAAAAACGACTGGCTCACGGCGTGCTCGGCTACAGCCGCTGGAAGAACGACGATTTTCTCTCCGCTATCGCCCACTGGTATCAGCAACGCTTCGGCAGCACCATCAACCCTGAAAGCGTAGTCTACGGGCCTTCCGTGATTTACATGGTTTCACAGCTCATTCGCCAGTGGTCACAGCCGGGCGACGGCGTGCTTATTCATACCCCGGCCTACGATGCGTTCTACAAGGCAATTGAAGGCAACAAGCGTCAGGTATTGAGCGCTTCGCTGCAAAAAACGGCGGACGGCTGGCAGTGTGATATGGCGGAACTGGAGGCCTTGCTCGCCCGCCCTGAATGCAAAGTTATGCTGCTGTGCAGCCCGCACAACCCAACCGGCAAGGTCTGGACTCGCACAGAGCTGGAGCTGATGGCTGAACTCTGCGAACGCCACGGCGTGCGCGTTATCAGCGACGAAATCCATATGGATATGGTGTGGGGCGAAAATCAGCATATTCCGTGGTGCGACATCGGCCGCGGCGGCTGGGCGCTGTTCACTTCGGGCTCTAAAAGCTTCAACATCCCGGCGCTCACCGGCGCCTACGGGCTGATAAATGATGCAGAAGATCGCCAGCAGTATCTGAGCGTGCTCAAAGGGCAGGACGGCCTCTCTTCTCCGGCGGTGCTGGCAATCGTCGCCCATATTGCCGCCTACCGTGAAGGCGAATCCTGGCTTGATGCGCTGCGAGACTATCTGCAGGATAATTTGCAGTTCGTGGCCGACAGGTTGAACCAGGCATTCCCGGCGCTTAACTGGCAACCGCCGCAGTCCACCTATCTGGCCTGGGTCGATTTACGCCCGCTGGGGCTGGACGATCGCGCCCTGCAGAAAGCGCTTATTGAGCAGCAAAAAGTCGCCATCATGCCGGGCTACACCTACGGCGTTGAAGGTAATGGCTTTATTCGCCTGAACGCCGGGTGCCCGCGCGTCAAGCTTGAGGCCGGCGTCGAGCGGCTTATCGCCGGGATCCAGTCCCTGCTGTAGCCATTAAGGGGAGCCTGCTCCCCTTCTCCACCCTGCTCATTCATCCTTTCGTCATCTTTCCGACACCTAACCGACACACTATCTTCACCCGCTCACCTTAAGCTCTTGTCCATTAAAAACAGGAGCAAATCATGCACGTTTTTTCCGGTGAAATTCCCTTCGGTCATGCTGTCCATTCCTTCCATGTTGCCCCAAATACTCCGGCGATTAGCCTGACGGGCACCACGGTGCGTACCGGGCATCTTTATTGTTATCTGTACGACAGCCGCCAGCAGCTGCGGGCCTCCGTGATGCTGCAAAAGCCTGAAAAAGTGCTGACGGTTTGCCCTGACTGGGCCTCCGTGGGCGCGCTGCCAGGGGAACTCCCGCCGGGAGAGTGGCAGCTGCATGTCTATAACGTCATCGGGGAAAGCCGCTCGCCGCAGCCGATGAGCTACCGGCTGGACGTCAGCTTTGACGCGCTGGCCGCCCCGGTAGACTTTGACAAGCTGGGCGTGCTGCGCCCCGATCATCAGGTGATTTTTGACTACCAGCGCACGCTGAGCGACCGCCCGGGCTGGTACCGTGGCGACCTCCACGGCCATACCACTTTGTCCGACGGCAACAATACGCTGCTGCAGGCGCTGGACATCATGGCCGAACAAGGCCTGGATTTCTTCTTCCTGACCGAACACAACCTGTCGCACGCCTGCCTGCCGCGCCATGACAGCGTGCTGATGCTGCCGGGCATTGAGGTCACCGCCGACAAAGGCCACCTGAACGTGCACGGCCCGGCCGCCACGCTGAATATGTTCAATGCGGATTACAGCAGCCGCGGCCTGATTACTCAGGGCATTGCGCTCAAGCGCCCGGAAAGCGTCCTGAGCGTGAACCACGCCATGCTGCATCCGTGGAGCTGGCTGTACGACGAGATGCCGCTGGCAGACGTTGACGTGCTGGAAGTGCTCAACGATCCGACCTGGAAAAACGCTACCACCGCCAACGAACAGGTCGTGGAGATTTTCAATACGCTGTGGAACGCCGGGCACCGTATTTATGCCGTAGGAGGCAGCGACTGCCATATGCAGCCTCACGAGCGTTACCCGCAGGCTACGGAGCCGTCAATTTACGGCGATCCGGCAACCTGGGTTTATGCTCAGGCGCTCAGCGGGGAGGCCATTCTTGCGGCCATCAAAAAGGGACATTGTTATTTTGAACGCCGCTGTGGCCTGAACTTCAGCCTGAACGACGGGGCGCTGCTGCCCGGCGATGCCGCCGATGGTAGACAGGTCGTGCTGACCGTTGCGGTAAAAGATACCGGGCAGCGCTACACGCTTCAGGTGGTGTCCGACACGGGTATTCTGGCGGAACACGCGCTGGAAACCACGCCGCAGGATATCCGCTGCGACATGGCTGAACATGCCTGGATTCGCTGGGATATTCGCCGCAGCAACGGCACGCTAGAGGGGATGATCAATCCGGTTTACTGCGCGCAGCACCCGCTGTTCCTGTCGCCCATTGGCACCACCTGGGGCGACGTTACCGGCCATCTTGAGTTCCCTCGCAGCACGGATGAAGAATAATTTCCTGGCAGTTTTGTCTGGTTATTTCTTTGGTTTGTAAAATTTTGAAATTATTTAATATGAATATTTAGTCGTTGTGCTTTGCATAAATCCGCTAAAAACGACGAAAATGCTCTCTCATCATAGTCATAGAAATCAGACCCGGTGACGCGCTGCCTCCCGGGTCTTTTGTTGTACAGAGAGAGACAATATGAGTTTATCTTCCGGCCATGCTTCTCATCAGGCGATCCCCCCCGGCTCGGGCGCACTGTTCTTCATTCAGATGTTCGCCACGCTTGGTTTTGCGGTGCTGTATTCAACTCTGGTGCTCTACGTCACTAAGCGGCTGGGCTTTAGCGAAGGCCAGGCCGACGCCATGATGGGTATTTTCGGGGCGTTCAACTACGGGCTGCACCTGTTCGGAGGCTGTCTCGGGGGCCGCTATCTTAGCAACCGTAATCTGTTTGTGCTGGGGATGCTGCTGCAGGTTGCGGGCTGCTATCTTATTGCCGAGGCGGGCCTGACCGGCCTGTGGTGGGGGCTGGCCATGTTCCTGAGCGGCAGCGGGCTGAACGTCACCTGCCTGAACATGATGCTGACCCAGCGTTTTGCGCCGGATGACGATCGCCGCGAAGCCGCCTTCCTGTGGAACTACGCCGGGATGAACCTGGGCTTCTTTATCGGCTTTACCGTGGCGGGCTACTACCAGCTGACCGAAAGCTATCGGGCGCTGTTCCTTTTTGCCACCCTCGGTAACGTTGCCGCCGTGGTGATAACCCTGCTCCGCTGGCCGGTGCTGGCCGACATCAGCACGCCGCTGCAGCACGTCAAGGGCAAAGGCTTTTATCTGCGCATGGCTTTTGGCCTGCTGGTGCTGATTCTTCTGGTGCCCGTCCTGCGCCTCCTGCTCGGCCATACCGAATTTAGCGGCACGTTCGTCATCGTGCTGGGCGCGCTGATCTTCCTGATGCTCTGCGTGATGACCGTTCGCCGACCTAATAAACATGAACGTCGCCGCATGGCGGCCTACCTGCTGCTGGCCGTGGGTTCACTGGTCTTCTGGTCGCTGTACCAGCTGGCACCGATGGGGCTGACGCTGTTCGCCGAACATAACGTGACCCTGAGCGCTTTCGGCTGGCAGGTTTCGCCGCAGTGGCTGCAAAACATCAACACCATGGTGATTGTGATTGGTGGCCCGCTGATGGCCTGGCTGTTCAAGCGCCTGCGCGATCGCGGCGTGCGTATCGATATTCCGGCGCAGTTTGCCTCCTCGTTATTCTGCATGGGCGTTGGCATGCTGGTGCTGCCTTTGGGGATTACCATGGCCGGCGCGGACGGCATGGTTGCCCTGAAATGGATCGTGCTTAGCTACATTCTGCAAAGCATCGGTGAGCTGCTGATTTCCCCGGTCGGCTACTCGATGATCGGTAAACTGGCCCCCGCCAACCTGCAGGGGCTGATGATGGGCTGCTGGATGATGGTGACCGGCGTAGCCTCCGTGCTGGCGGGCTATGTTTCAGGCCGTATGCCGCAAAATAGCGGCAGCACGCCGGTATTGACCGACCCGGGCTACAGCAAGGTCTTTAGCCAACTGGGCTGGGGCTCCGTCGCGACCGGCGTCATTTTGCTGCTGCTTATCCCGCTGCTTCGCCGCCTGATAGAGCAAAAAAATACCGCTCAGGCCTGATTCACAGGGCGCGGCCAGATTGAGGCGGTGCAAATTGCGCGATCGCAGAGAGGGACCGGGTTTGGCAAACAGATGTTTACGTGGGCTGTAGAACAGTGCAAAGCACGAGGCTGCCATCTCGTCCAGCTGACAACAGATAAAACGCGAACTGATGCGCACCGCTTTTACGACAGGCTGGGCTTTGAGGCCAGCCACCTCGGCTACAAGCTGACGCTGCAGTAGTTTTTCATCCGTGAGCGCACGACAGGGACGTTTGCGCAACAAAGTTTTCACGGCCGTAGCAATTACCCCCGATTTCTTTTTATAATACGCCGCACTTTAATCAAAAAAGAGTGCGACCATGATTGATACCACCCTGCCGTTAACCGATTTGCACCGCCACCTTGATGGCAATATTCGTGCGCAAACCATCCTCGATCTCGGCCGCCAGTTTAATTTATCTTTGCCTGCCAATACTCTCGATACCCTGCGTCCACACGTTCAGGTCGTGGAAACCGCGCCGGACCTCGTCAGCTTCCTGCAGAAACTGGACTGGGGCGTGAAGGTACTGGGCGATCTCGATGCCTGCCGTCGCGTAGCCTGGGAAAACATTGAAGATGCCGCCCGCAACGGCCTGCACTATGTCGAACTGCGCTTCTCTCCGGGCTATATGGCGATGAGCCATAACCTGCCGGTGGCGGGCGTAGTCGAGGCGGTTATCGAAGGCGTTCGCCAGGGCTGCCGCGACTTTGGCGTTGAAGCGCGCCTGATTGGCATCATGAGCCGTACTTTTGGTGAAGCCGCCTGTGAGGCCGAGCTGAACGCCCTGCTCGCCCACCGCGACAGCATTACCGCGCTGGACTTAGCCGGCGACGAACTCGGCTTTCCGGGAAGTCTGTTCCTGAATCACTTTAACCGCGCGCGCGATGCGGGCTGGCGCATTACCGTTCACGCAGGCGAAGCCGCGGGGCCAGAAAGCATCTGGCAGGCGATTCGTGAGCTGGGCGCGGAGCGTATCGGGCACGGCGTGAAGGCGGTAGAGGATCCGGCGCTGATGGATTTCCTGGCCGAACATAAAATCGGGATCGAATCCTGCCTGACGTCAAACATCCAGACCAGCACCGTAGCCGCGCTGGACAAGCACCCGCTGATAACCTTCCTGGATCACGGCGTGCTGGCGACCATTAATACCGATGACCCGGCGGTTCAGGGCATCGATATTATTCACGAGTACACCGTGGCCGCACCTCAGGCCGGCCTCAGCGCGGCGCATATTCGCACCGCGCAGGAGAATGGCCTGAAGATAGCCTTCCTGAGCGAAGCCGAAAAACAGGCGCTTATCGCTAAGGTTCAGGCCGCGTAACGAGTACCGGCAGCCGGCGTCAGGACGCTGATTCCAGCTGCCGTTTTTCTTCCGCCGTTTTGCGGGCATAGCGCTGGGCCAGGACCGCACAAACCATCAGCTGGATCTGGTGGAAAATCATCAGCGGCAGCACCATCATCCCCACCGCGCTGGCCGGGAAGAGCACGTTTGCCATCGGCACGCCGTTGGCCAGGCTTTTCTTCGAGCCGCAGAAAACGATGGTTATCTCATCGGCCGTATTAAACCCTAACAGCCGGGCCGCCAGGGTATTCACCACCAGCACAATCGCCAGCAGTACCAGCGAGCAAACCAGAACCATCAGCAGCGAGAAGCCGTTCACCTGGTGCCAAATTCCCTCGACTACCGCTTCGCTGAACGCCACGTAAACCACCAGCAGAATGGACGAGCGATCGGTCAGGCCAATCAGCTTTTTATGACGATCCACCCATTTGCCGATCAGCGGGCGGGAGAGATGGCCGATAACAAACGGCACCATCAGCTGCATGATAATTTTGCCAATGGCGTGCAGCGTATCGGTAGAGCCTTCCTGAGTCTGCATAAGCGCGCCGACCAGAACTGGCGAGAGGAAAATACCCAGGATGCTCGAGGCAGACGCGCTACACACCGCTGCGGCCACATTGCCCCCGGCAACGGAGGTAAAGGCAATGGCCGATTGCACCGTGGCTGGTAACGCACAAAGATACAGGAAGCCCATATAAAGCGGCTGACTGAGGATCGCAGGCGAGAGAAAGCCCATCGCCAGCCCCAGCAGCGGGAACAGCGCAAAGGTACTGAGGAAAACCACTAAATGGAGTTTCCAGTGCCCCATCCCCGCCATGATGGCATCGCGGGAGAGCTTTGCCCCATGCATAAAGAAGAGAAGCGCAATCGCAAAGGTCGTCAGGTATTCAAACCCGGTCTTCACAATCCCCTCACAGGGGAATAGCGACGCCACGATCACCACGCCAATCATTACCAGTAAAAAGTTATCAATTTTTAGTTTTTGCAGCCAATCCATCCTGTCCTCTATCTGTGTAACGTCATTTTGGCTTTTACTTTGCAACAAATTGGCCGCGCTGGCGAGCTAACAATTCTGCAACGTGCCAAAAAATAAGCTGAAGCCGCGTGATTATTTATCAAAAAGCGAAACGCCGGAGATGTAGCACAACTAAAACTAAATTAAGAATGCAGTCACGCTTAATTTAAAACTATTTAAAGAAGACAAAACAGCGTAAATCAAGGTGAATTTATTATTTATATTTTTACCTGATGGTAAAAATATAAATAATTGATAAACATCAGTTTAACCACTTTAATATTAGCCAGCAAAGCATAAAAATAAGACGAAACTCTCATTTGGAAATTTAAATTCATATTAAATGACCAGTGATGTGGCAGCGATTCAAATACGCCATACACTTATTAATACGCCGTCCGGCGTGCTAATAGTGGAGTATTGCTATGCGCTCAAATAACATTGGCCGCCTCAGCGCAATTGCGATGGCGGTACTTCTCGCATTCTCCCTGTCCGCCTGTAGCGGCGGCGGCGGCAGTTCGCACAATACGGCGAAAACGGCCGGGTCTGCCGGTACCACTGGCACCGACACTGCAAATAACGGCGGTGGCGGTTCTGGTTCTGGCGGTAACGGTGGCGGTTCAGGCTCCGGTGGAGGAACCGGAACTGGCGGTGGGGGCTCTGGCGGCGGTACTGGCGGTGGCGGTACCGGCGGCGGAGGAACTGGCGGCGGCACAACCGTTTCTAACAGCGCCGGGAATAACGTCGTCAAAGACGTGGGCGGTGCAGTAGGCGGCGTAGGCAGCACGGTCAGCGGCGTAGCGTCTCAGCTACCGGTTAATAATCCAGTAACCTCAACGGTTGCCGTGGCCGTCGGCGGCACGGGAACCGCAATTTCAACCGTCGGTAATGGCGTAGCCAACGGACTTGGCAATGCGAACAACCCTAACGGACTGGGCACTACGCTGACGGGTTCTACCACCGCCGTGTCAGGGCTTGGCACCACGGTTTCCGCAATAGGATCAAACCTGGCAAGCTCAACCGCCAATACGCCGGCGGGTGGATTGACCGGCGCGGCAGGCGGGCTGGTTAATACCACAGGACAGGTTGTCACCGGCGCGGGCAACGCCCTTACCCAAACGGTACAGAGTCCAGGAGTTTCTAATTTGACAACCGGCGCGACGGGTCTGGTTAACACCACGCTCGCCGACACCCAGAAAGCGACTCAGGCCGTTGGCGGCGCAACCGGTTTAGGCACGCCGGTAAGCAATCTGCTGACTTCCGCTGGCGGTACAGTGAGCGGACTGGGGAGTAACATCGGCGGCAGTAACCCTTCTCTCGGCGGCCTGGGTCAGGTGGTGCAAAATACCGGGCAGGCAGTCACGGATAGCGGCGCATTGGTGAAACCGGTACAAACCGGCGGCAGCGGTAGCTCAGGCTCCGTTTCGGCGGGCGCATCCGGTTCGCTCGGGATCGGCGGTAATGGTCTGGTGACTAACCTTGGCACCACCGTTAACGGCCTGACCTCTTCGTTAACCACCAACGTTAGCGCCAGCGCGACAGGGAGCAACACAAGTTCAGGCCAGCAGGCCGGGATTACCGGCGCGGTCGGCGGCCTTCTGAAAACTAAATAGTGCTTTCCAGGGCACACGTGCTCCCGCGTTAACGGCGGGAGCACTTTTTTCACAGCAATTTCTTCGCTGCGCAGTTAAGGGAGCTCACTATGGACAATCGTCTGGGTATACTGCTGCTGTACGGAGCAACTCTGAGTATCAGCTACGCTGATATGTCCCCCACGCTAATCGACCCTAATAACCCTGCTAAAGCCGCTCGCTCGCTTGCCGTCCCGGTTGCTCAACAAAAGCAGCCCGAGGTGAAAACCGCCCTGCCGGTGCCACAGCTCACTCCACAGACGCCAATTACGGTGAAACATCTGCAATTTATTGGCGGTACTCGCTACAAGCTTGACTCGCTGGTTCAGCCGTTTATGCCGCTGGTAGGTAAAACAGTGCCGCTGTCGCAGCTGGTGGCATTAACCAACGGCATTACCCAACGCTATCAGCAGGACGGCCTGCCGCTTTCCTACGCTTACCTGCCGAGCGATAACTTCCACGATGGCACGGTGCGTATTGTGCTGGTTGAGGGATACATCGCGCACAGCAATATCAACAGCGACAACGCCAGTACCAGCGAGCGCTTAAGCCGCCTGTCGGCTTTAATGATGAACGAAAAGCCGCTCAGCCAGGCGACGTTCGATCGCTACAGCCTGCTGATGCAGCGCACGCCGGCCACCAAAGTCGAGGCTAACGTCGCGTTGCCAGATAACATTTATGGCGCGGCCGATATGAAAGTTGACGCCACGCAGCCTCATATCTGGGATATCTCCTCCACGATAGATACCCGTAAAGGTTCAAATCTGGCGCTGATTAACGGCACGCTCAGCAACCTCACCAGCCACGGCGATCAGTTGGGGCTTGCCACGCTTGTTCCGTTGGATAGCGGCACCAAAAAAACCTACTTTGGCGCCAACTATCAGCAATATCTCACCGATAACGGGTTACTCATGCAGCTAAAAGGCAGCTTCTATCGCGAAGATCCACGCGATTACACCCCGCTGCTTTATCTGCCGCAGAACATTTCTATCGATGCAAAGGAAAAAACCACCCAGTACACCGGGGGGATAGCCTTCAGCTACCCGCTGCTGCTTGAGCGCAAGAAGCAATTTTCGGTCAGCGGCGGGCTGGATTATGTCGATAAGCGCGACGATTATGCGCTGCGCGCCAGCGGCTTCGGCAACACAATTGATTTGCCTACCGTCACCCAGCGTGCACGCTACCCGGCAGCAGAGTTTTCGGCCTGGGGCTACCGCGAATACGAGAAAGCTAACTGGAGCGCGCGTCTGACCCTGCGCAAAGGTATTGACTCCCTGGGGGCAAGCGTGACCCAGGGTTCTAATACCAATCTTAACTTCACCCGCTGGAAGGCGAATACCGATGCGGCATGGATGGTGGCCGAACGCTGGAAATTAAGCACCTCGCTTGAGGGGGACTGGTCTAATAATAATTTGCCCGAAGCCGAGCGGGTTAGCTTTGGCGCCCAGCGTTATGGCCGGGGCTACCCTGACGGTGAGGCAAGCGGGGATTATGGCTACGGCGGGCAGATTGAAATGCGCTATCTCCACAACCTCGATAAGGGCGTCTGGATTAACACGGTGCAGCCTTATGTCGTCGCCGACACCGCCCAGACCTGGTTCAATCAGCGAGGTTTCCGCCACCAGCGTCTGGCTTCTATCGCCACCGGGGTAATGGTGGGCGACAGCCGCCACTACTCCGTGTCCGTTGAGGCGGCCAGGCCGCTGGCGGATTTACCCAGCGACAGCAGCCGCCGGGACGTTCGCTTTAGCCTGACCTTTACCTACAACTTTAATAATCTGCATTAAAGATAAAACCCTCACCTCTACGGTGAGGGTTATTTTCAGGCAAGGTTAAGCGTCGCGCGCTTTTTCGCGGACTCCATGCCCAGTTCAATTAGCTCCATGACCTGAATCGCCTGGGCCGCCGGGACAGGGTTTTCCCCTTTGCCGGTGAGCGCATCGCGGATGCCCGCGTAGTAAGCCGGATAGTTGCCGGGAACCGTCAGCAGCGTTTGCTCGTCCATAAGTTCGCCCTGCGCCAGCGTCAGCACGCCGTCGCGCATGTCGTAGCCCCAGTCCTCCTGTGGCAGACGCTCTCCGGCCTTCAGGCGATCCTCCTGCGGATCGAGGCCGTACTTAATGTAGCTGCCGCGAGTGCCGTGCACGATATAGCGTGCGGTTTCCGCCGCCGCCAGCAACGTGCCGTGCAACACCACACGACGCTGCGGGTAAGCCAGCACGGCATGGAAGTAGTCGGTCGCCTGCGCCCCGGCCCGGAGCTGAGCGAGGTCAACGGTCAGGCTGACGGGAAGCCCAAACAGGTTGATGGCCTGGTCCAGCAGGTGCGGCCCTAGATCGTACCAGATGCCGCTGCCGACGCCCGCCTGCTCGCGCCAGCGGTTACGGACCTGCGGGCGGTAGCGGTCAAAGTGGGATTCAAAATAAGCCACTTCGCCAAGCGTTCCTTCGGTCAGCAGATTTTTCACCGTCAGGAAATCGCTATCCCAGCGGCGATTGTGGAACACGGAGAGCAGCAGGCCTGTTTTTTTGGCCAGCGCGTCCAGCTCCCTTGCCTGCGAAAGCGTCACGGTAAACGGCTTGTCGACAACCACATGCTTCCCGGCTTCAAGCGCCGCTTTGGCTAGCGGAAAGTGGGTATCATTCGGGGTAGGAATGACAATGAGATCGATAGAGGGGTCCTTAAACAGGTGCTGAGGATCGGAAACGACCGTCATACCCGGCCAGTCAGCGTGCACCTTTTCGGCATCGCTGCTGGATACTGCTGCGAGGATCATTCCTGGCGTACCGGAAATCAGCGGCGCATGAAAAGTCTTACTGGCATAACCGTAACCGATAAGCCCGACGCGGATGGTATCACTCATTTGTCTTCCTCTCTGTAATGAACTCCGGCATTTCACCTTATCCCCCGCCCGGCGACAACCGCAAGTTTCTGGATCGCGTATTTGCCAGGCAAAAGACCGCCATTATTGCTAATTAGCCTGATATTTATTGTGGCTTTAAATAAAGCATTTATTTAAACTAGTAAATTAAAAGCAAGGAGGATTTATGTGTTCCCTGCCGTGATATTCCTGGCAAATGCAAAGAAAACTCCTAATTATTCCGTCGGTTAATAATAGCGCTAAGCCGCTGCCTCATTTGCGCTTATCATCGCTTCTCCCTTACCCGAACATTATTTATTATTTATACACTCTATGGAAAATGTATCCCCGCTCAGTGCCCTGGATTACCTGATGAAATTCCGCAAAATCAGCTCTCAGGAAAATCTGGAAAAGCTGTTTGACCACCTGAATTACACCCTCACGGACAGCCATGAGATCATGAATATGTACCGGGCGGCGGATCACCGCAGGGCTGAACTGGCCTCCGGCGGAAGACTTTTCGACCTGGGATGCGTGCCTAAAACGGTCTGGCGTTACGTTCAATAGCCGCTGCGAGTAGCATTAGCGGCAAAATCCCTTATAATCCCCCCGCTTTATTCACCATATTCTTAAATCGGGAGGAAACATGACGACGACCCAACCCCCGCGTATTGCTGGCTGGCTGCTTGCTCCGCTGGCCTGGCTGCTGATGTCGTTGCTCAGCAGCTCCGTGGCGCTGCTAAGTTTCCTGATGATGATTCTTTCCCCGGAAGCCCGTCAGGCTCTGGGCAGCGCGGACGCCAAAACAACGCTGTTGTTCAGCCTGTCCGTTGGCTGCGCGATGGCGATGTGGGCCTACACGCTCTGGCTGACCATCGCCTTCTTTAAACGCCGCAAAAACGTAGTGCGCCATTATATTCTCTGGCTGCTGCTTACCGTCCTGCTGGCGATTAAATCTTTTGCGTTTTCACCGGTCAGTGACAAGGTTGCCGTACAGCTGCTGCTGCCTTCCCTGCTCGCCGCCGCATTACTGGTGCCTTATTTGAAGCGTTCTAAGCGAGTGAAGCAGACCTTCATTAACCCGTAATAACCCTATAGATAGCCCGTTGTCGCCGCCCGCCGATTAGTCGATAATAGGCGGCTTTTTTTGTTTCAGGTCGAATCATGTCAGATTACTTGCTGCTCTTCGTTGGTACCGTCCTCGTCAATAACTTCGTGTTAGTGAAGTTCCTTGGCCTGTGTCCGTTTATGGGAGTTTCCAAAAAGCTGGAAAGTGCCATCGGGATGGGGCTTGCCACGACCTTCGTGATGACGCTCGCCTCTATTTTTGCCTGGATCATTGACGAACTTATCCTCGTGCCGCTGGACTTGATTTATCTGCGCACGCTGGCCTTTATTCTGGTTATCGCGGTCGTCGTTCAGTTCACCGAGATGGTGGTGCGCAAGACCAGCCCGGCGCTTTATCGCCTGCTGGGTATCTTCCTGCCGCTGATTACCACCAACTGCGCCGTGCTCGGCGTGGCGCTGCTTAATATTAACCTCGGCCATAACTTCCTGCAGTCTGCGGTGTACGGCTTTTCCGCCGCGCTGGGCTTCTCGCTGGTGATGGTGCTGTTTGCCGCTATTCGCGAGCGTATGGTCGTGGCCGATATTCCGGCGCCGTTTCGCGGTAACGCTATCGCGCTGGTCACCGCAGGCCTGATGGCCCTCGCCTTTATGGGCTTTAGCGGGCTGGTGAAGTTCTGATGACAACGTTGTGGATGGCTATTATCTCGGTCACGCTGATGGGGCTGCTGTTCGGCCTGATCCTTGGCTATGCCTCTCGCCGCTTCGAAGTGGAAGAAGACCCTATTGTCGACCGCATTGACGAACTGCTGCCGCAAAGCCAGTGCGGCCAGTGCGGCTATCCCGGCTGCCGCCCTTATGCGGAAGCCGTAGGTAATCAGGGCGCGAAAATCAATTTATGCGCGCCCGGCGGCGAAGCCGTGATGCTGAAAATTGCTACCGCCCTGAACGTAGAACCTCAGCCGATTGACGGCGATGCCACCGCCGCAGAGCCGGTGCGAATGCTGGCCGTGATTGACGAAGCGAACTGCATCGGCTGCACAAAATGCATTCAGGCCTGCCCCGTTGACGCCATCGTCGGCGCGACCCGCGCCATGCACACCGTGATTAGCGACCAGTGCACGGGCTGTAACCTCTGTGTCGATCCTTGCCCTACCCGCTGCATCGAACTGATTCCCGTCAGCCCCACGACCGAAAGCTGGAAATGGGATTTGCAGACCATCCCGGTGCGTATGATCCCGGCGGACAATCATGCTTAATATCTTCAATCGTTTTAAAAAAGACAGGATTTGGGACTTTGACGGCGGCATTCATCCGCCAGAGATGAAGACCCAGTCTAACGGCACGCCTTTGCGCCAGGTACCGCTGCCGTCCCAGCTCGTGATCCCGCTGAAGCAGCATATCGGTGCGGAAGGCGAACTGTGCGTGAAGCCCGGTGATTATGTGCTGCGCGGCCAGCCGCTGACTCGCGGTCGCGGGCGTATGCTGCCGGTGCATGCCCCAACCTCCGGCACCATTAAAGATATTGCGCCGCATTCCACCGCGCACCCTTCTGCCCTTGCAGAACTTAGCGTTATTCTCGATGCAGACGGCGAGGACCGCTGGATAGAGCGGGACGGCTGGAGCGATTACCGCTGCCAGACGCGTGAAGCGCTTATCGAACGTATTCACCAGTTCGGCGTAGCCGGGCTCGGCGGCGCAGGCTTCCCTACCGGCAGTAAACTGCAGGGCGGCGGCGACAAAATAGATACGCTCATTATTAACGCCGCAGAGTGCGAGCCTTACATCACCGCCGACGATCGCCTGATGCAGGATTGCGCCGCTCAAATCGTCGAAGGCGTTCGCATCCTGGCCCATATTCTTAAGCCGCAGCGCATTCTTATCGGCATCGAGGACAACAAGCCCCAGGCCATCTCGATGATGCGTGCGGTGCTGGCAGACAGCCACGATATGCAACTGCGGGTGATCCCGACGAAATATCCGTCCGGTGGCGCCAAGCAGCTCACGCAAATTCTGACCGGCAAGCAGGTTCCTCACGGCGGCCGTTCGTCCGACATCGGTATTCTGATGCAAAACGTCGGCACCGCATATGCTATCAAGCGCGCGGTGATAGACGGTGAACCTCTGACCGAGCGCGTTGTGACCTTAACCGGTGAATCTCTTACCCAACCGGGTAACGTCTGGGCGCGTCTGGGTACGCCGGTAAGCCACCTGCTGACTTTTGCAGGCTTCCGCCCGAGCCAGGATCAGAAGGTCATTATGGGCGGCCCGCTGATGGGCTTCACCCTGCCGTGGCTGGACGTGCCGGTGGTAAAAATCACCAACTGCCTGCTGGCGCCTTCTCCGAGTGAGATGGGCGAGCAGGAAGAAGAACAAGGCTGTATTCGCTGCAGCGCCTGCGCGGACTCCTGCCCGGCGGACCTGCTGCCGCAGCAGCTTTACTGGTATAGCAAAGGCCAACAGCACGACAAAGCTACCGCGCATAACCTGGCGGACTGCATCGAATGCGGCGCCTGCGCTTACGTTTGCCCGAGTAATATCCCGCTGGTGCAGTATTTCCGTCAGGAAAAAGCCGAGATCCGTGAGATAGAACTGGAAGCAAAACGCACTCTTGAAGCCAAAGCTCGTTTTGAAGCTCGTCAAGAAAGGCTGGAGCGCGAGAAAGCCGCCCGCCTTGAACGCCACAAAAATGCGGCTGTTCAGCCGACGGCGAAGGACAATGACGCTATTCAGGCCGCCCTTGCCCGCGTGAAGAGCAAAAAAGCCCAGGCCAGCGAAGAACCTATTATCGTTCAAGCCGGCAGCGTGCCGGACAACAGCGAAGTAATTGCTGCTCGCGAAGCCCGTAAGGCTGAAGCGCGTGCTCGCCAGGCGGAGAAAGCACAACAGGCAGAATCGACGGTCAGCGCAGAGGTGGACCCGCGCAAGGCCGCCGTTGAAGCCGCTATCGCCCGTGCTAAGGCCCGCAAAGCTGCGCAGAATGCCGAAAGCGCGGAGCCTGTGGCCGCTGAGCAGGAAGCCGTTGATCCGCGTAAAGCCGCTGTCGAAGCCGCCATCGCTCGCGCTAAAGCTCGTAAAGCAGCGCAGAAGGCAGAAAGCGAACAACCTGCACCACAAGAAGAACAAGACCCACGCAAAGCTGCAGTGGCTGCGGCAATTGCCCGCGTTCAGGCACGTAAAGCCGCTCAGATGTCTCCAGAGGAATAAATGGTTTTTAAAATCGCAAGCTCCCCGTTCACCCATAACCAGCGCAGCACCGCGCGGATTATGATGCTGGTTTCTCTCGCGGCCCTGCCCGGCATTGCGATGCAGTGGTACTGGTTTGGCTGGGGAACGCTGATTCAGGTTGTGCTGGGGATCGTCAGCGCGATGGCCGCAGAGGCGCTGGTATTACGCCTGCGCAAAAGACCGGTGCAAACCTATCTGGGGGATAACTCTGCGCTGCTGACCGGCCTGCTGCTGGGGATCAGTATTCCCCCTCTCGCGCCGTGGTGGATGGTGGTGCTCGGGATGGTGTTTGCCATCATCATTGCCAAGCAGCTTTACGGCGGTCTCGGCAATAACCCGTTCAACCCGGCCATGATTGGCTATGTTGTGCTGCTCATTGCTTTCCCGGTGCAGATGACTTCGTGGCTGCCTCCGCAGTCCATCGCCGCCACCGTGCCTGGTTTTGTAGACAGCCTGCAAATAATTTTCCACGGCGCAACCACCGCGGGCGGCACCATGGATACGCTACGCATGGGCGTAGACGGCATCAGCCAGGCGACGCCGCTGGACACGTTTAAAACCGGCCTGCATGCGGGCCACTCCGCTGAGCAACTGCTGAGCGCGCCAATCTACGGCGGTGCGCTGGCGGGTCTCGGCTGGCAGTGGGTTAACCTGGCTTATCTGTCCGGCGGCCTGTTCCTGCTGTGGCGCGGCACCATTCGCTGGCATATCCCGGCGGGCTTCCTGATTGCTTTAGCCGTCTGCGCCACGCTCGGCTGGCTTATCTCCCCGGAAAAATGCCTGTCGCCGATGGTGCACCTGTTCTCAGGCGCGACCATGCTTGGCGCGTTCTTTATCCTGACCGATCCGGTCACCGCTTCGACCACCAATCGAGGTCGGCTGATTTTCGGGGCGCTGGTTGGCCTGCTGGTTTGGCTGATTCGTACCTACGGCGGCTATCCGGACGGCGTGGCGTTTGCCGTGCTGCTGGGCAACATCACCGTGCCGCTGATTGACTACTACACGCGCCCTCGCGCTTACGGCCACCGCTAAGGAGACGCTATGTTTAAAACAATGCAAAAGCATGGCATCGCCCTGGCGCTGTTTGCCGCCCTGTTTACCGGACTTACGGCTCTGGTCAACGAACTCACCAAACCCACCATCGCGCAGCAGTCTGCGCTGCAGCAAAAGATGTTGTTCGATCAGGTGATTTCAGATGACGTTTACGATAACCGCATTCAGGACAGCTGCCTGCTGGTAAAGGACTCCCCTCTCGGCAAGGGTACACGGCACATCTACGTGGCGCGCAAAGGTGATACGCCGGTTGCCGTGGTCATGGAAGCTACCGCGCCGGACGGCTATTCTGGTGCTATACAAATTCTGGTTGCCGCCGATTTTAACGGCACCATACTCGGCACACGCGTCACCGAGCACCATGAAACGCCGGGCCTTGGCGACAAGATTGAACTGCGTCTGAGCGACTGGATAACGCATTTTGCCAACAAGCGCATTCAGGGCAGCAATGACCCGACCTGGGCGGTGCAAAAAGACGGCGGTCAGTTTACCCAATTTACCGGGGCGACCATTACCCCGCGCGCGGTGGTCAACGCCGTTAAGCGTGCAGGTCTGTTCGCACAGACCCTGCCAGCGCAGCTCAACGAACTGCCTGCCTGTGGAGATCAACAATGAGCGAAACAAAACGAGTCCTGATAAACGGGCTATGGAAAAACAACTCGGCGCTGGTTCAGCTGCTGGGCCTTTGTCCACTGCTTGCCGTCACCTCCACGGCAACCAATGCCCTGGGCCTTGGTCTTGCCACAACGCTGGTGCTTACGCTAACTAACGGCACAATCTCCGCGCTGCGTCGCTGGGTGCCCGCTGAGATTCGTATTCCGGTTTATGTGCTGATCATCGCCTCGGTGGTGAGCATCGTGCAGATGCTGATTAACGCCTACGCGTTTGGGCTCTACCAGTCGCTGGGGATCTTTATCCCGCTTATCGTGACCAACTGTATCGTCGTAGGGCGAGCCGAAGCTTATGCGGCAAAAGCCAGCGTGCCTTATGCCGCTCTGGACGGCTTTGCTACCGGCCTTGGCGCCACCAGCGCGATGTTCGTGCTGGGCTCTCTGCGCGAAATCATTGGCAACGGCACGCTGTTTGACGGCGCAGACGGCCTGCTTGGCAACTGGGCAAAAGTACTGCGCATTGAAGTCTTCCACACCGACACGCCTTTCCTGCTCGCCATGTTACCGCCGGGCGCCTTTATTGGCCTTGGCATGCTGTTGGCGATAAAATACCTCATTGATGAAAAAATGAAGGCCCGCCGCGCTCGTGAAAGCGCCGCCGTGGAAGGCACTGCAGAGAAGGCTTAATGAACAACAGCAAGCGCGTTGAGATCCTCACCCGCCTGAGAGATAACAATCCTCACCCCACGACAGAACTCAACTTCAGCAGCCCCTTTGAGCTGCTGATTGCCGTTCTGCTCTCCGCCCAGGCCACCGACGTCAGCGTCAATAAAGCGACGGCAAAGCTTTACCCTGTCGCCAATACTCCGGCCGCCATGCTGGCGCTTGGCGTGGACGGCGTGAAGGAGTACATCAAAACCATCGGCCTGTTTAACAGCAAAGCGGAAAACGTCATCAAAACCTGCCGGATGCTGTTGGAGCTGCACGGCGGAGAAGTGCCGGAAGACAGAGCGGCGCTGGAAGCCCTGCCCGGCGTGGGCCGTAAAACGGCAAACGTGGTGCTTAATACCGCCTTTGGCTGGCCGACTATTGCCGTTGATACCCATATCTTCCGGGTTTGTAACCGCACCCAGTTCGCCGCAGGGAAAAACGTCGAGCAGGTAGAGGAAAAACTGCTTAAGGTCGTTCCCGCAGAATTTAAGGTCGATTGCCACCACTGGCTTATCCTTCACGGGCGCTACACCTGCATTGCCCGCAAGCCTCGCTGTGGCTCATGCATTATCGAAGACCTCTGCGAATTCAAAGAGAAAGTAGACGTCTGATCTCAGGCGCTCGCGTGACCGCCGGGCGCTTTATAAACTCTCCTGTCTGTTAAACATCCCGAAAGCACGCTTTTATTCCGTTAAATCCGCCGGCAGATTTTATATTGTGCGCTCTATAATCGGCTCACCAGGTTAATCGTTTTTTTGCGATAAGAAATTTCTATAAATTTGTGATCTATATCACTTTGATAACTCAAGGTTGCGAAAAGGTAATCAAAACATCTCTAAGGCCTTGCTATCGTTAGGATTAATGGATCTATTGCAATACAATAGGCCATGCATATTGAATAATATGGTTATTAACACTGCATTTAAGGCGAAAAAGCAGAACATATAACTGCAATGTTAAAAAATCGCTTTTAAAAAAGACAAAAAATCGTTAATAAATGAATTGGTAAAATTTAACGCTGAATAACAATTCACCTTATGGCGTATTATCTTGTCATGGTTATATGTAACAGATTATTACAAACCCCTTGCCTGAGCCCCCTGGATAGTGAACATTACCTCCCGTTTTTCCTTCCTTATAACAAGAAAAATGCTTACCAATGCGGTAAGGCATGAGCAAGCCCCTTATTAAAGCGGGATGTAAAAAAAGAGGTATATGTGTCGACTGCAAACAAAGAACCAGCAGAAAACGTGAGTCTTAACGCGTTCAAGCAACCTAAATCGTTCTACCTGATTTTCTCCATCGAGCTCTGGGAGCGTTTCGGCTATTACGGCCTGCAGGGCATCATGGCCGTTTACCTGGTCAAAATGCTGGGCATGTCCGAAGCGGACTCCATCACGCTGTTCTCCTCCTTTAGCGCCCTGGTCTATGGCCTGGTTGCCATTGGCGGCTGGCTGGGTGACAAAGTACTCGGCACAAAACGCGTCATCATGCTCGGTACCGTCGTACTGGCTATCGGTTACGCCCTTGTTGCCTACTCCGGCCACGATGTAAGCGTGGTTTATATCGGTATGGCAACCATCGCGGTAGGTAACGGCCTGTTCAAGGCTAACCCTTCCTCGCTGCTTTCTACCTGCTATGAGAAAGACGACCCGCGTCTGGACGGTGCATTCACCATGTACTACATGTCCATCAACATCGGTTCCTTCTTCTCTATGCTCGCCACCCCGTGGCTGGCTGCGCAGTACGGCTGGAGCACCGCGTTCTCCCTGAGCTTCGTGGGTATGCTGATTACCCTCGTGAACTTCATCTTCTGCAAAAAGTGGGTGAAGAACTACGGCTCCAAACCTGACTTCGCGCCGGTACACTTCGGTAAGCTGATGGCGACCATCGCCGGCGTCGTGGTGCTGGTTGCGGTTGCTACCTGGCTGCTGCACAACCAGGGCATTGCTCGCGCCGTACTGGGCGTTGTTGCCCTGGGTATCGTCCTTATCTTCGCTAAAGAAGCCTTTGCGATGAAAGGCGCAGCTCGCCGCAAGATGATCGTGGCCTTCATCCTGATGGTTGAAGCTATCGTCTTCTTCGTGCTGTACAGCCAGATGCCGACTTCCCTGAACTTCTTCGCTATTCGTAACGTGGGCCATGAAATTCTCGGCATCACCTTCGAGGCAGAGCAGTTCCAGGCGCTGAACCCGTTCTGGATCATGATTGGTAGCCCGATTCTGGCCGCAATCTACAACAAGATGGGTGACCGCCTGCCTATGCCGCACAAGTTTGCTATCGGTATGGTGCTGTGCTCCTTCGCCTTCCTGGTGCTGCCGGTCGGCACGAAGTTTGCCAGCGACGCGGGTATGGTTTCCGTGAACTGGCTGATTCTGAGCTACGCGCTGCAGAGTATCGGTGAGCTGATGATTTCCGGCCTGGGCCTTGCCATGGTTGCACAGCTGGTGCCACAGCGCCTGATGGGCTTCATTATGGGTAGCTGGTTCCTGACGACCGCAGGTGCGGCCATCATCGCCGGTAAAGTTGCTGGCCTGATGGCGGTACCGGAAAACGTTACCGACCCGCTGCTGTCTCTGGAAGTGTACGGTCGTGTCTTCATGCAGATTGGTATCGTCACCGGCGTGATTGCCGTGCTGATGCTGCTGACAGCGCCTAAGCTGAACCGCATGACGCTGAGTGAAGACAAAGCGGAAAAGGCTAACGAAACCGCTACGGCGTAACTTTCCCCGGAAAAATGATAATTTAGCCGCCGGCCTCACAGCCGGCGGCTTTTTTTTTCACCGAGTCCGCACTACCATAGGTTATCTTAGCGCCCTAAAGGAGTTAGTCATGAAACTGTATTTCAAGCCCGGTGCCTGTTCCCTCTCCCCGCACATTATCCTGCGTGAGTCAGGTCTGGACTTTTCACTGGTAAAAGTTGACCTGGCGACCAAACGCACCGAAAACGGTGACGATTTCCTCGCCATTAACCCGAAAGGCCAGGTGCCTGCGCTGGTGCTGGATGACGGCTCTTTGCTGACCGAGGGCGTGGCTATCGTCCAGTATCTGGCAGATAAGGTTCCCGACCGCCAGCTGCTGGCACCGGCGGGCAGCATGACCCGCTATCACACGCTGGAGTGGCTGAACTATGTGGCGACCGAGCTGCATAAAGGCTTTTCTCCGCTGTTCAACCCGGCTACGCCAGAAGAGTTCAAGGCCGTGGTTCGCAAACAGCTGGAGAAGAAATTCCAGTACGTGAACGAAGAGCTGAAGGACAAACAGTGGCTGATGGGCTCGCGCTTCACGGTGGTAGATGCCTACCTGTTCACCGTGCTGCGCTGGGCGTACGGCCTGAAGCTGGATCTGGCTGGCCTGACGAATATCGAAGCCTATGTTGAACGCATGAAGGCGCGCCCGGCAGTTTCTGCGGCGCTGACCGCCGAAGGGATTTAAGTCATCCCTTAAAAACAAAACGCCCTCAGCTTGGACTGACCCCATAAAGTTGGACAGTTCATGTTAAGCGGCTATCGGGGTCTGGGTTCGGTATTCTACCGGACTCAGGCCTTTTAATTTCAGACTGATCCGCTCGTTGTTATAGTAATGGATATAG
>Ga0209281_1000183_pt1 | contig 145037 bp, 109 predicted proteins | sample MedtruBG_FD_187514 | JGI IMG/M metagenome (GOLD analysis project Ga0209281, IMG submission 187514) | Root nodule microbial communities of legume samples collected from California, USA - Medicago truncatula BG (SPAdes) (version 2) | ecosystem: Host-associated > Plants > Roots > Nodule | place...
GGACGTTGGAACAGATCATGGATACATACCAATATATTTAGTTAGGAATGGTATAGCAGAAAAAGTTATTGCATCCGATATAAATAAAGATCCATTAAAGAAAGCACAAATTAACGCAACATTAGATGGTGTATCAGATAAGATAGATTTAAGATTAGGTGGTGGATTAGCACCATTAAAAAATAGAGAAGCAGAAGCAGTAATTATGGCAGGAATGGGCGGTAATTTAATTAGAGATATATTGGAAGCGGATTTTAATAAGGTCAAAAGTTTGCAATATTTAATACTGCAGCCAGCTCAAAATCCTGAGATTTTAAGAGAGTATTTATATAGTAGTGATTACGAAATTTTAGATGAAGATTTATGTTTAGACGAAGGTAAGTATTATGAATTATTTAAAGTAAGATATAAAAGTGGAGATTATATAAAGCTAGAAAATATATTTTATGAAATAAGTCCTACCATGTTAAGTAAGAAATTACCTTTATTAAAATCGTATATAGAGAGTAAAATCGATAGAAATAAAAAAGTAATTAATTTTATTGTGGATGATACTGAGCACGCAAAAGAGAGAAAAAATGAGTTGAAAGAGAAAAATGAAAGATTAGAAAGTCTTTTAAAAAGTGTTAGGTGGTGATCTTATGACGAGAGTAACGGATATAGCAATGGAAATTGAAAAAGCGGCTCCAAAATTTTTAGCGGAAAGTTATGATAATGTTGGATTAATGGTTGGAGATGAACTTAAGGAAGTAAAAAAAGTTCTTTTAGCGCTTGATTGTACAAAAGAAATAATTAAGGAAGCAGTAGAAAATAAGAGTGATTTAATTATAACTCATCATCCATTAATTTTTAGAAAGCCTAAAAGTATAGTTAAAGGTGATCTTTTAGGAGATAAAGTGATAGATTTAATCAAAGAAGATATAGCATTGTACTCATGCCATACTAACTTAGATAGTGTTAAAGGTGGAATTAATGAAACGGTAGTTAAGATGCTTGGATTTAACTCGGATGAAATAATTGAGCCATGTGAAAATACTAATTATAAAGATAGTGGAATTGGAAGAATTATAAGATTAGAAAAAGAAACTACTTTAAATGAGATTATTAACATCGTTAAGAAAAATTTAAATATAAAAAATATGAGAATTGTTAGAGGGAACGATAAAATAAAAGTGCTGGCAATTATAAATGGCAGCGGTCAGGATTACTTTAGTAGAGCAAAAGCATTAGGTGCTGATTGCATAATAACAGGGGATACAACTTATCATTATGCATCTGATTTTAAAGAAATGGGAATAAGTATAATTGATGCAGGGCATTTTGCAACTGAATATCTTGTATTTTTAAAGACATTAGATTTTCTAAGAGAAAAATTTAAAGGTGTTGAATTCACTGTTTCAAAAAAATGTGAAGATCCATATGAATTTGTTTAAGGCACATGAAAGAAAAAAACAAGTCCAAAATGTCATGATTATTTTTCATCAGGCAAGGAAGTAGATTGATCTCATAGCGGGCCTATTAGAGCAATCTGCTGATGAGCAGAGAACCCAAATCTATGATTTGGTGTGACTCGCTTACTCAGTGAGCGTATGCGAGTCGAGCTTCCACTGATGGAAAATAGGCTTGGCAGATGGACTTGTTATTTTTTTGATTGTGCCTAATATATACAAATATATATTTTACTATGAAATTAATATTTTTAGTTTCATAGTATTTTTTTTGGAAAATATTAAGAGAATTAATTAACTAAATTGCGGTATGGGTGCATATAATAATAGTGTAATAATAATTTAGCGGTGGATTATGAGTAGAGACGATGATTATAATGATAAAGCTGGGGGAGATTTGAAAAAAGACTTTAAAAATATGTTCAAACATAGTAAGAGGGCAATACAAGATTTTTTTAGGGGAGGAGGCAGGAGAAAGAAGTTTGGTGGAATAAATGGATGCTTTCCTTTTTTTCCGAATAGGAATCCTTTTCTAATGTTATTATATCCTAAGTTAATAGTAGCTGGAATAATACTTTTGACATTATTATTTTGTGGAGTTAGCATATATGGCATAATAATACTATTACTTTTAATAATAATATTTATTTTAATATAATTCTTAATGAAATTTAAACTTATTAAAAAAATATTTGCATATTAGTATGAGGTGTGTTAATATAGATTTTGCGAGTGAGACGTGCAATCGCTGCTAGACTTTGATCTAGGAGAGGAAAGTCCGAGCTCCACAGGGCAGAGTGCTGGATAACGTCCAGTCAAGGCGACTTGAAGGAAAGTGCAACAGAGATATACCGCCTAAGTTTTACTTAGGTAAGGGTGGAAAGGTGATGGTAAGAGCTCACCAGCGTGATGGAGACTTCACGGCTATGTAAACCCCACTTGGAGCAAGACCGAATAGAGAGGCAATTAAGGGGCTGCCCGTCCCGCCTCTGGGTGCGTCGCTTGAGCTTACTGGCAACAGTAGGCCTAGATAGATGATTGCTTAATACAGAACTCGGCTTATGGCTTATCTCGCATCAAGTAATTGCAAGGATTTGAGGAATACCGTATTGGTATTTTCCCTTAAGTTTCCCTTGCTTTTTTTGCGTACAAAACATTTGATAGAACATCTGTAGCCTCGGTATTCATTTCTTTTGTCACGTGAGTATAAATATCTGATGTTGTCTGCATTATTGAATGACCTAGGCGTTCTTGAATTATCTTCATGGATATACCACTTTTTAATAATATGGTTGCATTACTATGTCTAAGATCATGCCAACGAATATTTTTTTCTATTCCGCAATATTTACATAATCTTTTTATTCTTTGGAGAAATCTAGATGGAATTAAGAATTCTCCATCTTCTTTCGTGAAAACCAAATCATATTCTATATTATCAAATTTATTTTTTATATAAAATTGTCCATATTTAAGTTTGTTTTGCATTTGCAATATTTTATGTTCTTTTAAGAGCTTTATAATTTCATCACTTAATGGTAAATCACGATAGGATGTTGGAGTTTTTAAATCTGATATTGTATATATATTTTCTTCCCTTATAAGAGCATTATTGCAGCTTAAGGTTTTATTATCAAAATCAATGTCGCTCCATTGAAGCCCACACATTTCACCACGTCTTAATCCAGTTTCTATTGTTAATGACATACCTAGAAAAAATAAATAATCATCATATTTTCTTGTATCAAGTTTAGAATATATTTGCGATACTTCATTTAATGTTAATATATTTGATTTGTATTTACTTCTTTTTGGCGTATCAGTAAATTGGCATGGATTTGTATTGATAAACAAAAGTCGACAGCTTTTAATTTTTCAATTAAAATTATATTGGGTGATAAAAATGATGACAAAAAAAGATGTAGATAATAGATTTCAAATTGAATTTAATAGTGTAGACGCATTAGTTCCTAAAAATCATTTAGTTAGGAAAATTGATGAAGCAATAGATTTTAACTTTATATATGATGAAGTTGCAGAGTTATACTCTGCGTTCGGCGCGCCAAGCATTGATCCAGTAGTGTTAATTAAAATTATTATGATTCAATATTTATTTGGTATTCCATCAATGAGACAAACCATAAGAGAAATTGAAGTAAATATAGCATATAGATGGTTTATTGGATACTCATTTAATGAGAAAATACCTCATTTTTCAACTTTCAATAAAAACTATGAAAGAAGATTTAAAGATACTGATTTATTCAATGTAATTTTCATGAAAATATTAGAGGCGGCTGATAAAAATGGCTTCATAAATTTATCGGAAATATACATAGATTCTACTCATATAAAAGCTAGCGCTAATAAACGAAAATATACTAAAAGGGAAATTGAAACAGAAGCTAAAAAGTATCAAGATCAATTAGAAAAAGAAATCGATGAAGATAGAGAAAAACATGATAAAAAACCTTTAAAAAAACTGAAAAACCAGCCGACACGAAGGTAATTGTGGAAAGCACTACTGATAAGGATAGCGGTATGTTTTATAAAAATGAGAAAGAAAAGTGTTTTGCCTATTTAGCTCATACTGCCTGTGATAACAATAACTACATCTTAGATTTTCATGTTACATCAGGAAATGTACATGATAGCGTTGGATTTATTGATTTATACAAAAGTTTAAAAGAAAAGTATGACATTAATGACATCATAGCAATAGCTATGGATGCGGGATATATTACACCGTACATATGTAAAACATTATTTGATGATAATATTTTACATACACTTCCATATAAAAGACCGATGACGAAGGATGGTTTTTTCAAAAAGTATGAATATGTTTATGATGAATATAATGATTTTTATATTTGTCCGAATGACAAAATATTAAAATATAGCACTACCAATAGAGAGGGATATAGAGAATATAAATCTAATCCATGTGTCTGTAAAAAGTGCTCACATATAAATAAATGTACAATCAGTAAAAATCATCAAAAACTTGTAACTAGGCATGTCTGGGAGAATTATCTTGAAGAATCAAATCATCTTAGACATGACAGGTACGTAAACTCTGTTTACAAATGTAGAAAAGAAACAATAGAACGAGTTTTCGCTGATGCTAAGGAAAAACACAGTATGAGATATACACACCTAAGAGGCTTAGCCAAAATGAAAATGGAGGTTACGCTTACTTTTGCATGCATGAATTTAAAAAAGATGGCAAGTTACTTATGGAAACGGAGCGGAGGCTATCGCGTCGATAGTACTTTTAACATTTTAATAAGAAAAATTTTAATAAATAATCTCCTAAAATCAACAAAAAGCATTTTCTTAGCAAGAAGAAAATGCTTTTTGTCTACAATCTGAGGCAATAAACAAAATGTTTATTGCCTTTTATCAAGCAACTCTATTAGAATTATTTATAACAACTCCAAGCTGTATTGATACTATGATATTTAATTTGTTAATTGAATTTGATAAGTTATTAATTTGTTTTTCTAAGCGAATCAGCAAATAGGTATCAACCCCTATAGCAAAAACGTTATTGACAATAAGATTTATTAATTTATTTATTTGCATAAATTCATCACCATTACATTACATATATGAGAAAAAGCATGTCATTTCTTATTAATGGAAACATTAGATTATAATGATATAAACGTCGTTTTTAATTAAAGTATTGTATATAAAAGTAAGTATTGATATAATTTGGAGTATATACAGTAATTAGGATTCAACTATATATTATATATGATGAAGGGTTGAGAAATTGTTTATGGAAGAAAACTGGCCAAAGGATAAACCATATTTTTATGAACCAAGTAGAAGTAGTAAAAAAATAATGATAGTAAAATGTAATGGTAATTTAGAAGAAGAGTTTTTAAGGTATGCTCTAAATTTTCATGAATCAGCACATATTATAACTAAGCATATACTTGAAATAGGTAGAATTAGGGAATTGGATATTTATTTCTTTTCTTTAGCATATCTTTATCGACATAGTTTAGAGTTAATTTTAAAAGCTATAGGATTTAAATATATCATGGAATTAGATGATAGAAAAAAATTCGTTAAGGACACATTTCATAATTTATCAAATATACTTGAGACTATTACACCTTATATTATGTCGGAAATAGCCAAAGATAATAATGCTTATAATTGGATAAAATCATTGTTTAAAGATACAAATAAAACCGACAAAGAGTCAGATTCATTTAGATATCCATTTACTATAAGTATTCAAAATAAAAATACTTGGTTAGGTATTTCTAAAGAATTTATTATTAAAGAGTTTTTTGAGAAACAGACTCATATTAATTTGGTGACATTTGCAAGTAAAATGGAAATAGCATTTGATATACTTAAAAGTTATTATTATGAATCTAAGAGTATTAAAAATGATTATAAAGATTATAAACCAATATTTATTGAAGAGGGAGGGGCTTACTACGGACAAAGTGTTGTAGGATATTCATATAATAAAGATAAATTTTATGCATATGTTGAAGCATATACTGATACTGCAGATTATTTATACAAAATTATGAAGGATAATAGTGCACAACAAGAGAAACTTTTTATACCAATGTGTTATTTATATAGAAATGGCGTTGAATTAGCTCTTAAACAAATCCTCTTTGAAGAATGTTCTTATACATTTCAAAATTCAGCAAAAATATTAAATGATAAAAAGCATAGTATTTTAGGTCTTTGGAATTCAATTAAATTTGAGGTTGAGGAGCATGCAAACGCACCTAAGGAAGATACTACAATATATAATGTTGAACAATATATTAAGCTAATACATGATATTGACGGTACATCAGATAAATTTAGGTATCCTAGTAATAAATATTTAGAGTTACATTTTAAGAAATCGGTGCGAATTAATGTTGAGAATATATCTAATGTCTTTAGTGATTTGATTACATTTTTAAAATCAGTTGATGGAATGATGTCAGATCAAAACCAATGGAGAGCAGAATACTTATCATACGTGGACGACAATGACTATGATGATTACAATGACTACGAATAGAAAAATATTATATTAAAGGGGGAAATAAACATTTCACTAATGTAAAATGTTTATTTCCTTTTTTCAAGCCACTTTATGAGAATCATCACTTGAATCTACATCTAGAGCTACTCCAAGTTTTGCTGATATTATGGTATTTAATTTGTTAATGGAACTTGATAAGCTAACTATTTGTTTCTCTAAGCGGATCAGTAAATAGGCTGAAACAGCTACTGGAAAACCATTATTCACTATCAAATTTATTAATTCATTGATTTCCATAAATTCATCACCTCCTATAAAGGATATATGAGAGGAAATAGAGGATTTTATTTTTAGAAAAAATAATTAGTTGAAAGTAAAAAGAGGAGGTTAATTATTGAGTCCCACCTTCATTTACAATATGGTTATGATAATAATCTATAGCAATATCAACTATGGTGCTGACACATACATTAATATCTGTATGGATGCTTTTTAATTTATTTATTTTTCTTATGGTAGAACTTCTAAGGGTGTAGCTTCTTTTAATAGTCGGAGTCTCCCCATCAATGGCAGGAGCTGCACCATTAGGTAGAGGTGTTCTTCTGTTATCAAATATGTCATTAGTAGAACTTAAAGTATTTTTTACTTCAATAGAATCAGTTACATTATTTTTAGTGTTGCTGCCACTAGTTGAAGCAGTACTAACTTGAGTATTAGTTTTGGGAGATTCCAGAATAGCAGTATTATTAGATTTATATTCAGAATTAGGTTGAATATTATCAATAGCAGAATCATCGCCAAAAGAGAAGGAAGATATACAGTCACCAGTCATAGGAGCTTCGCTAGTAAATCCATACACTTCACCTTCATCATATTCAAAATCATTTTTAGGAAATTTTGAGGCTATTTTTCTAGCCATAAATTATATACCTCCTTTGGAATTAGTATTTTTATGTATTCTCTTAAAGGATATATGGCTATTTATTAGAGATTCTAAAGTTCTTAAAAATTTTGGAATATACATTCTTAAGAATTTTAGAACTTTACAATATAAGAATAGGTATTCTTTAGAATTTAAGAATATAAGAATTTGCTTGTAAAATGCTGGCTTGTAGTATATTTATATAAATTTAATAGCTATTTTTAATGTAATGTTTAAGTTTAATACATATATCCATAATAGCAGTTGCTAAATTTTTAAATCTGCGAATAAATTATTGGAGTGTGTTGTGAAAATGATGAGAAATGAAATTAAGATTGGTTCAGAAGTAGGAGAGGTTTTTGATAAAAAGCAAATAGCATTGGCAATTAGAAATTCTACTTTTGATGATGCTTTGAAATGTTCTTTGTTAGAGGATGGTATATTAGATAAATGCCTGGGATGCAGCTTAAAATATATTTGTGATGGAATAGATCAGGTGGTTGATAATTATGTGGACAAAACTACAGAGGTTGTGAATAATTTTAATTTTGAGTAGGCAAATGAAATATTAATATTATTATAATAAAGAGTAACAGCTCCAAGGATAACATTGGAGCTGTTACTCTTTTATGTTTAATAATACAATGAAATATTGTTAAGGATTTTCATTAAAATAGTTTTCTTTTTGAGAATAGCAGTAGAGTAGCACATATTTTTTAAATAAGCATATTCCTTAACAGTGTAATTTCTATAGAACACAAAATTTATAAGTTCAAGTTCATCTTCATTTAAATTCTTAAGAGCTAATTTTAAATCTTCATAGTCACACATTTCACATAATGAAGTTTCAGTTGAGATTTCAAAGTCAGGAAAATCATTTTCAACATCATCATGTAAGCTTAATGCATCATTACCTTCAGTAGACTTTCTAGTTTTAATTCTTTTGATTAAATCACTCATATTATTTTTAATAGCATTGGTGGCATAGGCAACGAATCTATGCTTTTCTAAATTGTACATGGAAACAGATTTGAAAAGAGATTGATAACATTCCTGGATAATGTCATGGGTATTGTATCCATCAATGAAAGTTCTTTTAGAAATATTATAAATTAAAGGCCTAAATTCTGCTGCTAATTTTTCCTTTGCTTCTTCATTATTATTCTTACATCTGGTAACTAAAGCTTCAATATAATTAAAATCCATATAAATCTCCATCTTCAATATAAGAGTTATGAATCAAAGTAATTATTTTACATATATTGTATTTGTTGTTAAATTTATTTCTATATATAGTATATATGGCTAAAATGCATATAACTTATATGAAAAAGTAAAAAAATTAAAGATTATAAGGGAGATGTGTAAAATGAGTAATTTTATAATAGCTGTAGGTCATACTGCAAGTGGTAATATTGGATGTGGAGTTGTTGATCGGCTTAATGAGAGTAACTGTACCAGGCAGATTGAAGCTTTAGTTGCAGAGTATTTAAAATAAAAAGGACATGGAGTTAATGATAAATCAGAAGTAGCAAATCAGTATGCAGCTAAAGTAGCAACTTCATTATCAAGTGCATTAGATTTATCTAACAGAGGTGTAAAAACAAGAAATCTTATTGTTCTTAATAGAACTGTTACGCCTACAATTTTAGTTGAATGCATATTTGATAGTGAAGATGTAGATAAATATAATCCAGAGATTATTGCTAGAGCTATTGTTAGTGGATTAGTTGGAGTTGATGATTCTAGTGATGGAGAATGGGTGCATGGATGAAATCAGAATAATGTTGGATGGTGGTATTGTAGCTACTTGGAAAATAAAAGTTATTATACTTCTAAAGATGGCTGGCAAATGATAGACGGTGAATGGTATGTTTTTGATGATAGGGGATATGCTCTACAGGATTGATCATATCATGATAAAAATAATAATGCAGGGTATTATCTAGATGAAAATTGCATGATGGTAGAGGTAGTAATGATAAGCCTTTGTGGAAGTGGATTGATGGTTGGTGCTATGCTTTTGATGAAGCTGGCAAGATGTATTGTGATTGTATTACGTCTAAAGGATGGTACGTTGATAGGAGTGGGGCTTATGTTAAATAATTATTAAAATAGAATATTAAAAGAGGCTGTTTTGAAATAGCATCTCTTAATATCAGTATTACAGAAGAAGCTTTTTTCATTAACTTTTATGGCACAAAACGTATTTTTTTAATAGTTCATCTAGTCTTATGTATTCTATGATATTTGGGTAGGTAAGCTTTAAACAAGTAACACGTCGGTTAGCATCATCCTTTTTATTAAAAATTATACTAAGCATTAAGCAATAATCTAATGACATTGAAGCTTCTTTGAACTGTTTTAAATAATAATGGCATTGAAATTTTGTGAAGTAAAATGAGTCTAAGATTCCTAATCCACTTCCTGCCTCAGTTGAATATTTTATAGCTTTTTCAATGAAATCAAGAGCAATAGAGTATTTTTGTTTTTGAATATTTAAATCTGATAGATTATTCAAGATAGTTGAATAAAATCTGACAATAAATTTAGAATTCAGATACTCAATATAAGAGTCACTAAAAAAACGGTTATTAATGTTTTTATATAATGTTAACATAATAGTTTCATATTTTCCGGTTTCTCCTAAAAAATATGAATTGTAACCTACAAAAGAAATGAGGTTATAGGTAGTATTAGAATAAATTTTTTCTAATGACAGATTAATAAAAAATTCTTCTAGATTATTATATTGTAAGCCGTGAATACAATATTCTAGAGATTCGTTATATTTTTTATTAATAAAACAACAAAGAGCTTTAGCATAATAGATTAACCTTAGATTTTCTCCAGTTGAAAAGGAAGGCAATTGCTCATATTTTCTATATAACATTTCAACTAATGAATAATCAGCTTTTTCAATTGCATTTCTTAGTTTGGAAAATTGTATAGAACTATCTAAAGAAACATCATTAATCAATATTTTGTAATATTGAAGTAAATCGATTTTATAAAATTCCGATAACTGTATAACTAAATCCATAGATGGAAGACATTCATTTTTTTCTATTCGATGTAACTGTTTAGGTGTATATCCTATAAAGTTTGCTAAATCTTTTTTAGTAAGGTTGTTTTTTGTTCTTAAATTGACCAATAAATTACCAAAGTTTTTGACTGAAATAATAATCACTCCTAAAAGGGACATGAATGTCCGTTGACGATAATATAATTATAATTGTAAAATGATGTTAATACAAGTAATATCTTGTTAGGAAAATTTGGTTATATTTGGAAGGTAGGTCATACAGATGAGAAGAATGAAAAAAATTATATTTGGAATTTTAGCTATTACATTTTTATTTTCAGGTGCAGTGGAATCAAGTGGACTTTCAGCTATGGGAACAATCAGACCACAGGAAATTGTTGTGAATGCCTAATGGTGATATTACTCATAATTGTGGGATAGTTATGTTTTCTAGGAAAATTTAAGCTTCTACACAAAAATGTATGCTTGACATTATGCTCGATAAGACATTTGAAATCTATGCTAACAATGTCTCTGATATAATGTATTAATTGAAATGATTTTAAAAGAGTATATTTATGCGAAAATTTTAAATGTAAAGATCACTTTTTGATGATGAGACAAAATATTTTATTACATAATATACCTGAATAAGAAACAAAAATGAAAACTTGCATTTCGTTAGAAATACAAGCTTTTATTAAAACCTAAGTTGGTAAAGGAGATTAATTCATTTTCTCTAATTTGTGGAGGATTAACTTATCTAGTCACCGTAGTTAAATGGTGGAACTTAATAATTGGGAAAAAATGAATCGTTAAAATAAAAAATTACTGACTTTATTATAACAAGAAAAAAATAATTTGAATTAAAAGGTGAATTATTGAAATTAAGTAGAGGAAAATTTTATGGAGATTTATGCAACGAAAATTTCTGATATTGTTGAGGAAAAAATAGATAAATTATGTTTATTTGTTAGTTCGGAGAATAAATATAAAATCGAAAGGTTTGTTCATAAAAAAGATAAGATAAGGGGATTAATTGGAGAATTATTAATAAAAAATATAATCACTGAAAAGTTAGGAGTTATAAGTAAAAATATAATATTTAATAAAAATCCATATGGAAAACCATATTTAAAAGATTATCAAGATTTCAATTTCAATATAGCACATTCGGGAGAATTTGTGGTGTGTGCTATTGATAAACAATGTATAGGAATAGATATAGAGAAAATCAGAGATATCGAGTATAAAACTATAGCTGAAAAATTTTTTGCTAAAAAAGAATTGGATTTCATATTAAATGCTGATGAAAAAAAACAACTAAGTAACTTCTATGAAATATGGACACTAAGAGAAAGCTTATTAAAAGCAGATGGAAGGGGATTGTCAATACCATTAAAATCATTTTCTATTGAAGTGGATGATTATGGAGAGTATAAGATAATAGGGAATTGCGAACTGAAAAAGTATACTCTGAAGAATTTTGATATAGAAGGTGGGTATAAAATGTCGGTATGTTCATTGAAAGGGGAATTTCCCGATAATGTAATAATTTTGGAACAAAATAGGCTAATTAGTAACTATTTAAGAGTAGTACAATTATAAAAGCATATTTAGATAAAGATAATAAATTAGCAAGTTGATGAAAATTTCCTGTATAAAAAATTTTAAATTATTGAGATAGGAGGATTTATTAAAAAAATATGAAAATTATAAATAACATAACTCCATTTAATGATTTATTTTATAAAAATTGTTTTTATAATTCGTTATTTCCTATTATTAAATGTTTTAATAAAAGTATGATGCCAATATTATTAAATGACGTAATAGTGTATGAGACACGCAGTAAGGAGAATTTAGATTTTGCCTGTAAGTATTTGTCAATAAGCAAAATAAATGATTTATTAGATAATATGGGGATAAAAATGAAGTCATTAGGCTATACTGAAGATTTAATTTTTAGTATTAAAAAATCAATTGATAAAAATAGACCTATCATTCTCAGAATAGACCCATTTTACATGCCGATAAGAAAAGATGCATATAAAAAGCAACATCAGATTCATACGATACTCGTATATGGATATGATGATAATATGCTAAATATTATTGAGCTTAAACATAGAGATACATTATCTTATGAAGAATGTACTATAAGTTTTGAAGATATTAATAATTCTTACAAAGGTTATTATGAAAATTTTAAAGATAGTTATAAGGCACCATCATATTTTGAATTTAACAATGATGAATTGAAAGAGAAAGACGATAAAAAAGTAAATTATTATGAAATATTTAAAAGGAATATGAGAGATAAAAAAAGTGAATTGCTTAATGGATTCACAAATTTAGATGAATTTATCCAGAAATTAAAAAAAATTATAATAGACGTAAAAGAATTGAATGAATTTACAGAAGGAATAATATTTTCGCTAAATAGTGTTATTAATGCAAAGTACAGTGAAATTTATACACTTTCAATGCTAAATGGTATTGAAAATAAAGTGCTTGATTTACAGAAGGAATGTAATAGCTTATGGCAGTTAATAAGAGGGAGATTAGTAAAATATAATTTTACCGGAAAATATAAAAGAGAAACTTTTATTGAGGTTGTTGAAATGCTGGATAGGATTTTAGAATTTGAATTATATTATTTAAAATATATTACAGTTTAATAATATATAATTTAAATTTGAAATGATTTTTAGATTGTAAACTGAAATATAAATATTCAATTAATAATTATATTAGATATTATAAAGAAATTGGAATCAGTAAAAGGGTTAGTGCATTTTCTAAGTTGTGAAAATTAATGCGGTGGGGGCAGTTTATGAGCAATGAGAATAAAAAAAGTAATGATATCAATAAAGGTGGCTACGAGGTGAACGAATCTAAAAAAGTTGGTTGTGTTAATAAGCACTCGTTAGATGTAATTGAATCTAAACTAATAAAAATATGCCAACAAATATTAAAGATAGAAGATATAAATTTAAATGATAAATTTATTGATTTGGGTGGCAATTCATTAAAAATAATAGAACTTGAATGTGCAATAGAAAATGAATTTAATGTGGAGTTGGCAATAAGTGAAATATTTAATATGCCAACAATTAAGGAAATAGCAGATCATATTGGTAAAGCTGATAAAAATACATTTTTATCAATATCTCCAGTGGAAGATAGAGAATATTATCCTGCTTCATGGGCACAAAAAGGTATTTTTCTACTTGGACAACATAAGCTAAGTGGTACAAGCTTTAATATGAATTATATTAAAGTAATTGAAGGAGCAATTGATATTGAGAAATTTAGACAATCTTTAAAATTATTAGTGTTAAGGCATGAGGCATTTAGAACATCATTTGAATTATTAAATGATGAATTGATACAGAAGATTAGTGAAAATGTAGATTTTGAAATGGATTATATGGAAACCGAAGAAGGATTAGAACGTGAGATTATAAAAGAATTTATGAAACCGTTCGATTTACAAAAAGCTCCACTTTTTAGAGCTGCTTTAATAAAAGTTGCAGAGAAAAAGTACATATTAGTATTAATTACTCACCATATTGTTTTTGATGGGAGTTCATTCAACATATTATTAAAGGATATTAATAGATTATATTATGGACAAAAATTAACTGATATTAATATACAGTATAAAGATTTTTCAGTATGGCAAAATCACTTATTAAGTGGAGATAGACTGGAGGATAAAAGGAGATATTGGGCTGAGCGTCTTTCAGGTAATATATCTGTACTTAGTATGCCCTATGATTTTTCTAAGAAAAATAATCAAAGTTTCAAATATGCTTCTAAAAAATTCATAATTTCTAATGATATTATGGGGAAATTAGGGCAATATGCAAAAGAAAAAAATACTACTATGTTTATAGTGATTATTTCTATCTATTCAATATTGTTGGCTAAATATAGTGGAGAAGAAGATATTATAATTGGAACATTAAGTGCAGGAAGAAATCATACAGGATTAGGTAATATTGTGGGAATGTTTGTAAATACTCTTGCAATTAGAAATAATGTTCAATTAAACAAAACATTTTCAAACTTTTTAGAAGAAACAAAAGATAATGTGCTTAAGGATTATGAAAATCAAGATTATCCGTTTGATATAATGATTGATAATATATTTAAGAATATACCAATAGAAAGAAAAGATTCAGTGAATCCTTTATTTGATACTATGCTTGTTTTTCATAATGAAATAAAGTCATTAAATGAAGAAATGATGTCAGAATGTTTGAATATTAAAGATTATAATAATAATTTAAACCTTAATAAAGATAGTAATGGTTTGGATATTTATTTAGACATGTTTTTAGAGCAAGATAATCAAATTTCTGGTTTGTTAAGCTATAATGCAAATCTATTTAAAGAAAGTACAATTTCTATGTTTATTACTCATTTCACCAATATAGCATCACAAGTAGCAGAAAACCCATCTATAAAATTGAGTGATATAGATATTTTATCGAAAGAAGAAAAAAATAAAATATTATTTGAATTTACAACAACTAAAGTTGAATACCCGCTTAATAAAACAGTGTATGAGTTATTTGAAGAGCATGTAGAAAAGAATCCAGAAAATATCGCAGCAATATTTGAAAATAAGACACTAACTTATAGAGAATTAAATGATAAGTCAAATCAATTAGCTGGTTATTTGAGAAATATTGGAATTAAGCCGAATGAAATAATTTGTATAATGGTAGAACGCTCTTTTGAGATGATAATAGGATTAATGGGTATATTAAAAGCTGGAGGAGCATATTTACCAATAGAGCCAAGTTATCCAGAAGAAAGAGTAAAATATTTATTAGAAAATAGTAAATCTGATATCATAATAACTCAAAAAAAATATGAACAAATTGCTAATTTAGGATCAAAAGTAGTATTTATTGAAGATTCTTCAATCTATATAGGTAGAGCTGATAATTTGTGTATGGTTAATTCATCAGAAGATTTAGCATATACAATATACACTTCAGGAAGTACAGGAAACCCTAAGGGCGTTATGATTACGCATAAAGCGGTGGTTAATACTATTTGTGATATCAATAGAAAATTTGATATAAATAAAAAAGATCGAATAATTGGTCTTTCATCAGTAAGTTTTGATTTATCTGTATATGATATATTTGGAGCTTTAACAGCTGGAGCTAGTATTGTACTTATTCAAGATCAGCGAAATATAGGGGAAATAATAGAGGTTTTAAAAAATAAAAACATAACAATATGGAATTCAGTTCCAGCTATAATAGATATGTTAGTAAAAAATATATGTGATGAATTTGAAAATACAAGTTTAAGATTGGTGATGTTAAGTGGAGATTGGATTCCATTGAAATTGCCTGAAAATATAAAAAGATTCTTTATAAATTCTGAAGTAATAAGCCTAGGTGGTGCTACGGAGGCATCAATCTGGTCAATATATTATCCTATTGTAGAAGTAAAAGAGCAATGGAATAGCATTCCTTATGGAAATCCACTATCAAATCAAACATTTTATGTTTTAGATAGAGGAATGCAGTTGTGTCCGTATGGAGTTCCAGGTGAATTATATATTGGAGGTATTGGATTAGCAAAGGGATATATGAATGATCCAGAGAAAACTGCCTATTCATTTATTGACCATCCACAGTTTGGAAATCTATATAAAACTGGAGATTGGGGAAGATTTCATAAGGATGGCTATATAGAATTTTTAGGAAGAAGAGATCATCAAATAAAAATAAGAGGATTTAGAATAGAACTTGGAGAAATTGAAACTCAACTTCTAAATATAAATTCAATAAAAGAGGTAGTGGTATTGCATAGAAGGGATACAGAAGGAAATGAGTATTTATGTGCCTATTTTGTTTCTAATGATGAATTTGATGCATCTATTTTAAAAGAATATTTATTAGGTGTATTGCCTGAATATATGATCCCTTCATATTTTGTTAAACTTAAAATTATACCGTTAACGTTAAATGGCAAAATTGACAGGATGGCATTACCTGAACCTGATAAGAACTCAATAATAAAAATTGATAAATATATTGCACCGAGAAACAAAATAGAAAAGGACATTACAAGGATATGGGAAGAAATATTATGTTTGGATAATATAGGAATAGACGATAATTTCTTTTCTCTAGGAGGACATTCATTAAAAGCTATAACTACCACACTTAAAATACAGAAGGAGTTAAATGTAGATATTTCAGTAAGTGAATTATTTAGAACTCCAACTATAAGAAAGATTGCTGAATATATTTCAAATGCAGAGAATTTTGCATATTCAGATATAGATTTATTAGAGAAAAAAGATTATTATCCAGCATCATTTGCACAGAAAAGATTATATGTAGCAAATCAGATGGATGCAAAAGGAACAAGTTATAATATTCCGGTACCAATAAGGGTTGAAGGAAGTTTTGATAGGGAAAGAGTTGAGGCGGTATTCAAACAATTATTAGAAAGACATGAGTCATTGAGGACAGCAATGAAAATTGTAGATGGTGAAATTGTCCAAAAAATTTATGATCAAGTCGACTTTAATTTGTTTTATGCTGAAGCTGATGAAAATGAAATTGACGATATAATAAAAGGATTGATAGCTCCGTTTGATTTAAGTGCTGCTCCACTAATTAGAGTAGGTCTTATAAGGGTATCAGAATTTGTGCATATTTTATTTATAGATGTTCATCATATAGTATCTGATGGAATATCTATAGATACTGTTCTAAGAGAGTTTTTCAATTTATATGAGGGGAATGAATTACCAAGATTAAGAGTACAGTATAAAGAATTTGCAAGTTGGCAGAATAAATTGTTTGAAACAGGTATTATTAAAAAGCAAGAATCATATTGGCTAAGTGCTCTTTCAGGGGAAATTATATCAATTAATATTCCAACAGATTTTCCTAGGCCACATACAAAGAGTTTTGAAGGAGATAAAATAAAATTTTATATAGATGAAGAGTTGGTAGAAGATTTAAGGAAATTAGCTGCTGAGACTGGCACTACGCTCTATATGGTGCTTATGGCTGCATATAATGTTCTTTTAGCACATTATACATGTCAGGATGATATTCTCATAGGAACACCAATAGCAGGAAGATCACATCCAGATTTAGAGAATGTTATTGGTATGTTTGTAAATACTCTTGTCATTAGAAATTATCCAAATGGAGATAAGTACTTTTTAGAGTTTCTTGATGAAGTGAAAGAAAATGTACTTAAAGCATATGATAATCAGGATTATCCACTTGAGATGTTGATGGATAAGTTAAAATTAGACAATAAAGATGGAATAAATCATTTATATGATGTTGTTTTTGCATTTCAGGCAGTAAAGAATAATAATACTATAGAAAAAAAATTAAAATTATCAGATTACCAATACAATTATAAAATAGCAAAATTTGATATAAATCTTTCTGGAAGAGAATTTAAAACTGGAATAGTTTTTGAATTAGAGTATTGTACTAAAATTTTTAAAGAAGACACAATGAAAAAGTTTATAGATTATTATATAAGAGTGCTTCAATCAGTAACAAGTACTAAAAACATTAAAATTAAAGAAGTAGAACTAGAAAATATTAATTTTAATAATATAGATATAGAGGAAATTGAATTTAATTTTTAATGCTAAATATCATGTGTATTTAAAACTACAATTAATAAAACTTTATATGTATATTATAGAGTTCATACTTATTATTTAAAAAAGTAGTCAATTGTAATATTAGAAAGAGTGATCAGATGGAGGGTCTATATGGAAACATGTATATATACAAAAAATTTATGCAAGAATTTTATTGTTAATAAAAAGGAATCTGGATTAAAAGGAAGTCTTAAAGCATTAATGAAACCAGAACATAGAAGCATTGAAGCAGTAAGAAATGTAAATTTTCATGTTAAAAAAGGCGAAATGCTTGGTTTTATTGGTCCGAATGGATCAGGAAAGTCTACAACAATAAAGATGCTAATAGGACTGCTTTATCCTTCGAGTGGAGAAGTAAATATTTTGGGATTAAATCCATGGGAGCAACGACGTAAACTTTCTTATAATATAGGAACAGTATTTGGTCAAAAATCTCAATTATGGTATCACATTCCCCCTAAGGATACATTTGAATTATTGGCAAAGATATATGAATTAGATAAAAATGAATTTAAGAAACAAAAAGATATGTTAGTAGAACTTTTTGATTTATCAAAGTTATTAGATATTCCAGTACGAAAATTAAGTTTAGGACAAAGAGTTAAATGTGAAATTGCAGCATCGTTGCTGCATAAACCTAAGCTGATTTTTCTTGATGAACCAACAATTGGTCTAGATGTATTAGCTAAACAACAAATTAGAAGTGCATTAAAGGAAATGAATAGTGAGTTAGGCTCAACAATTTTTATTACAAGTCACGATGCAGAAGATGTAGAGAGTTTGTGTAACAGAGTTATTGTGGTTAATGAAGGTACTATTGCATTTGATGATAATATATCAACACTTAAAAAATGTTTTTTAACTTATAAAGATATAGAGATTAGTTTCAGTACACCTATTGAAGATAATTTTAAGTTAGATGAAATAGAGTTTAAAAAAATTAATGCTAATTCTATACAAATAAGAACCAGTACAAAGGATGAATCTGCAGCTAGAATTATTAAGCAGATAATGGCAAGTAGAAGTATTGCTGATATAACAATTAAGGAACAATCGTTGGAGGATGTAATTAGAAATATATATATAAGCCAATTTCCTAATAAGGAGGATAGAATGCCATGAAGCAAATATCAAATGTAATTTCAAAATACATTAAAATTACTCAAACTAGTATAAAGAGCAATTTGGCATATGTTAGAGAAGTAGTGTTCAGAAGTATATTTATGATAATTGTGTTATTTATATTTATACATTTATGGAAAATGGCATACAGCAATAATAATACAATATCAGGATTAACTTATAATCAAACAATTTGGTATTTTGTAATAACAGAGACTATTATGTTAAGTAAGATTATGGTTGCTGGTGCTATTTCAGAAGAAGTTAAAAGTGGAATGTTAGAGTATGTAATGGGACGTCCATTTAATTATTTAGGTTATCATTTTTTTAATGGATTAGGGAGTTGTTTAATAAAATTAGTAGTTAATTTTATAGCAGGTTCTTTGATTGTAAGAATTCTTGTAGGATCAATGCCTTCAAGCTTATTTGTATTAATACCAGTAAGTATTTCAATAATATTTTCAATATTAATTGATTTTTGCATAAGTTCAATTATTGGCCTTTTAGCATTTAAAACAGAAGATATTACAGGTTTTTTTATTATATATCAGAAAATCCTTTTTATTCTAGGGGGTATGTTAATTCCACTGGAATTTTTTCCAGATTGGTTATTCGAGATTTCGAAATTATTACCATTTAATTTCATTGTATATGCACCAGCTAGATTATTAGTAGGATTTACTTGGGCAAATTTTATACATACTATCTTAATGCAAGGAATGTGGTGTTTAATATTTAGCGTTGTATTAGTTATATTCTTTAAAGTAAATATAAAAAGATTAAGTATTAATGGGGGTTAGACAATGTTTGGAAAATTACTTAATGAAATAAGTTTCTTGCGTGAAATTTGGAGAGTAGGGATATCTTCAGTTATAGAATATAGAATAAGTTTTATTGTACAAGTATTTAGCACTTTTATAAATGATATTATCTACTTTGTCTTTTGGTTACTTTTTTTTAATAAGTTTCAATCTGTTGCAGGATACGGATTTAAGGATATGTTATTACAATTCTCAATAGTAACTACAGGTTTTGGATTAGCTTTTTCACTATTTGGAAATGTTTCTAGAATATCATATCTTATAACTCAAGGGTTGTTAGATAATTATTTATCAATGCCTAGAAATATATTACTTCATGTGCTATCATCTCGATTTTCAATTTCACCAGTTGGAGACCTGATTTTTGGTATAATGGTATTCTTTTTTGTAGGAAAATTAACTATTATTAATATTTTTCTTTGGATTTTAACTTCAATTCTAGTTGCAATTATATTTATTATGTTCTATGTAATAATTGGAAGCACGGCTTTTTGGTTAGGAAATTCAGAAGGAATTGTTGATACTATAGGAGGATCATTAGTAACATTCTCATTATATCCTAGTAGTGTCTTTCAAGGAATAAGCAAATTTTTATTGTATACATTAATTCCAGCAGGATTTTTAGGAATTATACCTGTAAAAATTGTTAATGAGAAAAGTTCACAATTAATATTAGGGTTAATAATATATACAATTTTTTTATCTTTTTTAGCAATCAAAATATTTTATTCAGGATTAAAGCGATATGAATCTGGTAGTTCAATTAATATTAACTCATGATAAAGTTTTAGTGAAAATATTTAGAGGACAATAAAATTATTGGATTTTAGTTATTAAACTAGTGAAAGGAAGAATGATTTATTATGGATAATGTTTGTCCAATATTTGTTTTGGGATCACCAAGATCAGGAACTACATTAATTGGAAATTATATTGGTGGAGGCTTATCTGTCTGTAATTTAATAGAGTATTCAGCTTTTTATACATCGTATTATACTATTCCAAATGAATTTGCTACAGTACCAACACCATTCAAGGAAAAGTATATTAATGAGATACAGGAACATTCTAAAAAGTTTGCAGAGAAAATTGCTATAGAGCAAAAATGTAAATATTATTGTGATTCGACACCATGGAATCTTTTAATAATTGATAAGCTAATTAAGGAATTTCCTAATGCTATATTTGTTTTAATGTTACGTCATTATTCTGGAGTTATACAGAGCTTAGAACGTTCATATTCAAGTGGGTATATATGGGCTGGAGATAGTTGGTCAACACGTGCAGAATTATGGAGTAACTTTTACATAAAAACCCGTATTTTACCAAGGGATAGAACGATTGCTATTAGTTATGATGATTTATGTAAAAATCCTAAAGAATCAATTTTAAATTTAAAATCAAAATTATCAGAATTTGGGGTAAATATATCAGAATTAGATGAAACTCAACTTTGCGTTAGTCATGCTGCATCACAAAATAGCGCGCGTCCAGTTATTGCAAAGAAATTAGAAAATGGAACAATTGAATTTACAAGCATTCAAAGCTATAATTCTCAAAAGTGGAATACTGATATTGATGACGAAATTAGTTCTAAAATTGAACTTACTGATAGGCTGCTTAGAAGGCTGTATCCTCATAATTATACAAAACCAAAAGATTTTATATAAATCAAATTTAAATCGTAAAAACGAACACATATTAAAATATATCATAATGAAAAATGGCAAGAATCAAAATTAAAATATAACAAATATTTTTTCATAATGGTTTAATAATTAATAGTATAACGCGTTGTGCTAATTTTTATATTATAAACTCTTGTAATATAAAAATGCGCAAAATATTCCTGGTTAAAATTTAATAAATTTTAACCAAATACAAGATGTTTAATTTGGCCTACATGTATAGTATTTCCCGTAATTGTGTTTAATAAAAATGAAAGATTATAAGCAAGTATTTTCAGAATAATTCTGAGCATCAATTCCCACTAGGATTTAGCTAAAACTCTATTAATGTTAAATTGTTCAGCTAATTGTGAAAAACTAGTTTCAACTTTCAAACGTGATTTTGATAAAGCGTTGCGAAGTCGTTTTTCTAGTGGGGTTTTGCTGTTTTTTCTCTTTAAAGATATGAATAAGATTTCTTTTTCATTTGCTAATAATGCTTTGAGTTCATCATTGATATAACTCTTATCCATCAATATCTTTAAGCATGTATTTGTTTGAATAAGTTGAAATACAGCCTATCTGTTATCAAGATTAGCAGTAGTTAAAAGAAAATCTGTTATAAAATCATCAGTGGTAACTAAAGCGTTAAGTTTTAATCAAAAATAAGTTTCTTTTTTTGAAGTACAATGGCTATAAGTTGATATCCTTGAATGATTTACTAAAGTAAGCTCTTCTGAATTTGTATACTATCAATAATTCCAATATCATCATTTTTAAATATTGGTAGAGTAGAAAAATATTGTTGGATTTCTAAAATTACTTTGTATAAATTTCTTTTAGTTTTATTAAATCTTGTTGTATCACAAATATTAGGAAATGAGTCTGAGAAATTCTTTTTAAAAAATAAAACTAAGATTTTTCAGAATCAATTGTAAGGGCTTCGCCTACGATACTAATTGTTATTATTTCGGATTCTGAAAGTTTAGCTTCTGAAATATTTCTTCTATTTTTTTATAGAATCAGGTATTACTTCATTGTGAACATCATCAATTAACACAAAAGAAGCTGTAAAAAAAATTTTTTGAATTATCAATTTTTTCAGTATTATAATAAGTGAACTCTATCATTTTAATCATCTCCTTATTATACTTTTGGTGTTAATTTAATTATAATTTGGATGGTTAAAGTTTGTTAGACTTTTTTCATTAAATTTTAACTAGTACAACGCGTAAGTAAAGTTTGATTTCTAACTAAAAATTTAAGAAAAAAATTTAAAAATAAAATAGAAAGAGAAGATGAGGACAATAGAAATGATAAATGATAATGAAATTAAAGAAATTATAGCTAAGTTATTAAATATAGAATCAATTGATTCTATAAAAACATCTGATTCACTTATCAATTATGGTCTTGATTCACTAACATTAATAAAACTTGTTGTATTATTTGAAGAAAAATATGAAATTGAAGTTGATATTAATGATTTTATTGAAGAGAACGTAAGTAGTATTGAAAAAATTAAACTACTAATTGAAAAATACATAGATATTAATTAGCCAGTGATAAATATATTCATCTAAGGAGAGTAGATGAATAGACTTGTTGAGATTATATAATATCAATAAATAAGAAAGAGGTTAATAAAAATGGCAAAAAAAATGTCTTTTATGGATATCTTAACTGAATTAGATAAAGCAAATGATAATGATCTTCCCAAAATAAATATTTATGTATTAAGAAATATAACTTTAGAACCAATCTTCGATTCTTACCTAAAATTTCATATGCTATCTTTAGGGTTTTCAGCAAATATTACTTATGGTACTTATGATAATATATATCAAGATATTTATAGTCAATCTAATGAGTTTATGGATTATGATTATATTTTAATTTTTTCTAATATAAATGTTTTAATGCCTAAATTATTTGAAAATAATATAGCTTTAGATGAAACATCGTTTAATTATGAAAAAAATTATATGCAGCAGTATATAACTACTATAATGAATAAAATTCGGGAAAGAACAAAATCACAAGTTATATGGTCTTCATTTGAGATTCCAATTGTACCAAGCAATGGGATAGCTGATTTTAATAATACTTATAGTCAAACTTCATTAATTCAGGAAATGAATCTATTTTTAAAGAAGGTCTTAAATAATACAATTAATTCATATTATTTGGAGATTAATCAATGTATTGCAAGGGTTGGTGCTGAGGCATTTTATAATGATAAGCTTTGGCATATATCAAAAACTCCATATAATAAAGAAGGCTTAAATGAAATATCTTTTGAAATAAGTAAGTATATAAGATCATCTGTTGGTAAATCAAAAAAGTGCATTGTATTAGATTGTGATAATGTACTTTGGGGAGGGATAATAGGTGAAGATGGTTTAGCAGGTATTCAACTTGGTCAAGAAACAAATGGTGCTTCATATGTAGAATTCCAAAATGAGTTGGTTAACTTGCACAATAGAGGAATTATTCTTGCCTTATGTAGTAAGAATAACAAACAAGATGTACTGGAAGTTTTCAAAAATCATCCAGATATGGCATTGAAAATTGATCATATTGCATTGCATCGAATTAATTGGGAAAATAAAGCTTCAAATATACTTGACATATCTAAAACATTGAACATTGGATTAGATAGTATTGTATTTATTGATGATAGCGAGTTAGAAATTGAATTAGTAAATAATATCATTCCTGAGGTTACAACGATTCTTTTTCCGAAGACTAAACCGTTTAAATTTAAGAATATAATACAATCTTGTGGATTATTTGATACATTAATTATTACCGAAGAAGATAAAAAACGAAATAAATTCTATAAAGAAAATCTTAAAAGAAGTGAGAAAATGACTACAATAAATAATCTAGAGGATTATCTTAAAAGTATAAATATGGAAGTAGATATATTTTTAATAGATGATGTATCTATATCACGTGTAGCACAACTTATACAAAGATCAAATCAATTTAATCTTACAACTAGAAGATATACTGAGGATGATGTAAGGGTTTTATGTACAAGTGATAACTATGATATTTTATGTCTCAAATTAAAAGATAGATATGGAGATTTAGGGTTAGTAGCAATAAGTATTTTAAATTATTGTGATACAAAAGCTGTTATTGATACATTCTTAATTTCATGTAGAGCGTTAGGGAGAGAAGTAGAGGATGTCTTACTTAAAACTAGTATAAAGTTCGCGAAAAAAAAAGGTTTTAAAAATGTTGAAGGCATATATAAAAGAACAGATAAAAACAATCAGGTAAATGATTTTTATCCGAAACATGGTTTTGAAGTAATTATTTCAAATGATGAATATTCAGTTTCTAATTGTAATACAGATAATTTTAACTGCTCAATTCCTAATATTTTTAAACGTATAGATACGAGCGGATTAAACATAGTTTAATTGAATAATGCTTAAGTAATATTAGTTTTAGTATAAATTATTTGATTTAGTACTCATTAAGTCTATTTAATTTTTTTTATAGAAATAGCTTTTGTACTTAATATAGTTAATATTTTTGATAAGATAATTGCCTTAAAAGTATATAAGGCACTATCAAAAAATAACAAGTCCAAATTCATAAAAATATAAAAGTATCCTTCAAATTATGTTTTAATAGTTACTAGCAAAAAAACTTAAAAACATAATAAAAGGATACAAATATATGATACACAATATTTTAAAAGATTACAAAGATATTTTTATAGACAGCATAAATAAACTTAAATCTTCAGACAGGCGTATTGCGTTAGCAAGAGTTTCAAAAGTAATTGGAAAAGGTGGTCAACTTATTGTTGCTAAAGTCTTTAATGTCAGTCGTGATACCATAAGGAAAGGCACTCATGAGTTAGAAAGTGGAATTGCTATAATAGATGCATATAATGCAAGAGGTCGTAAAAAGGTAGAAGAAAAACTCCCTAATTTATTAGGAGATATTAAGGATATTGTTGATTGCCAAAGTCAAACAGATCCAGATTTTAAAACAACAAGGCTATTCACTAGATTGACGGTGGAAAAAGTAAGAGATCAACTTGTTGAAACAAAAGGTTATATATTAGAGGAATTGCCTACATTACAAACTTTAAACACAAAAATTAATAATATGGAGTATAAACTAAAAAAAGTCATGAAAACTAAGCCTTTGAAGAAAATATCTGAAACTGATATGATATTCGAAAATGTACATAGTGTCCGTGCCAAATATGAAAATGACATTAAAACAGTAATGATATCAATAGATACAAAGGATAGAGTAAAACTCGGAAACTTCTCGAGAAACGGAAAGTGTAGATATTTAGTTGAAGCTGCTGATCATGATTTTGGAGATAAGTTTATTACACCATTTGGGATACTTGATTTAACAGATAATACAGTTGAATTGAAATTCACTGTATCAAAGGTCACAGCTGATTTTATGGTAGATGCAATACAGGATTTTTAGACTAAAAAAGGATATAGCAAAAGTAAAGAAAGACTTGTAATATTTGCTGATAACGGACCTGAAAATAACAGTAGGCGAACTCAGTTAATTAAAAGAATCATAGAATTTTCAGCAAAAAATAATGTAGAGATAATACTTTCGTATTATCCGCCTTATCATAGTAAATATAACCCTGTGGAAAGAGTATGGGGAGTGCTTGAAAAGCACTGGAATGGCAATATATTAGACAGTACAAAAACAACTTTAAAATTTGCAGCAACAATGACCTGGAAAGGTAAAAATCCAGTAGTAGAACTAGTTGAAAAAGTATAAGAAACTGGTAAAACAGTAAAAAAAGACATAATGAAAATATATGAACAAATGATAGACAGATCAGATCAAATTGGAAAATGGTCAGTTACAATAAAATCAGAAAAATGTAAGGAGGCTTTAAATATGGAAATTAAAACATAGGAAATTAGATTTGGGTAAGGGAAAACTCTATACATTTTTGCTAAATATTAATGATTTGACAACCATTAATGTGAATTTAAACCAGTCAAATACTTCAAGTATTAAGCTGGAAATTCAAACAAAGTATAAATGGACTTGTTATTTATTTTAGCAAGCCTAAAACAATATAGTAGTAATAGCTAAAGCGTTAGTGAATTGTTTGTATATTAAGGAATATTATGAGAGGATATACCCAAATACAATAAAGAGCGATGAGATATTAATAAAAGAAAATTAAAAATTTAATCTGTATTTTTGATAAACATGTTATTTGAGAGAAATATTGAAGGGAGTAGAGGTTAAAATGCATAATAAAAATGATATTGCCATTATTGGAATGAGCGGGAGATTTCCAGAAGCAGATAATATTCATGAATACTGGGAAAATATTAAAAATGGGCTAGATTGTTTAACTCGTTTTTCTGATGATACAACTAAACAAGAACAAAATGAAATTTATCCTAAAATATATTGCAGAGGGATAGTAAGGAATATTGAGAAATTTGATGCGACTTTTTTTGAATTTACTTCACGGGAGGTTGAACTTCTTGATCCACAACATAGACTATTTTTTGAATGTACATGGGAGATTCTTGAAAGTGCTGGCTATGATCCAGAAATATATGATGGGGCAATATCAGTTTATGCTTCAGGTGGTCCAAGTACTTATATTAATGAAATTGATCATAAAGACCATTCTCCTGCCGAAAAGATGTCTACTTTTATTGCAAATGCACCAGATTTTCTAGCAACTAGAATTTCATACAAGTTTAATTTAAAAGGTGAAAGTATTGTGGTTCAAACAGCTTGTTCCTCATCATTAACAGCAGTTCATATGGCATGTCAGAGTTTGTTAAATGGAAATTCAGATCTTGCTATAGCAGGCGGAGCTAACATAGTTGTACCACAGCTATTACCTTATCAATATCAACAGGGAATGATATATTCTCCTGATGGCTTTTGCAGACCTTTTGATAATGAGGCACAAGGTACAGTTGAAAGTAATGGTGTAGGAGTGGTTCTTCTAAAACGATTGGATGAGGCTATACGTGATGGAGATTATATATATGCTGTAATAAAGGGATCAGCAATTAATAATGATGGGAATAAAAAAGTTGGTTATGCAGCACCAAGTGTTGAAGGTCAGGCAGAAGTTATAGCAACGGCTATAGGTATTTCACAAGTGCCAGCAGATACAATTAGATATGTAGAAACTCATGGGACAGGAACTAGATTAGGAGATGCAATAGAAGTACAGGCGTTGAAAGAGGCGTTTAAAATATTTACTGATAAGAAACAGTTTTGTGCGTTAGGCTCAGTAAAAGCTAATGTTGGACATATGGTTCGTGCATCAGGAATTGGAGGACTTATTAAGACTACGCTAGCAGTTAATAAAGGTATAATCCCGCCATTGGCTAATTATTCAAATAATAATGCTGAATTGAGCATAGAAAATAGTCCATTTTTTATACCTGATAAGTTGGAAAAATGGGACAATTCTCTTGGAATAAGAAGAGCTGGTGTTAGTTCTTTTGGATTTGGAGGAACAAATGTACATTTGATATTGGAAGAACCACCTAAACTAACTTCAAATGAGGAGTTACAGCCACCATATATAATAACTTTATCAGCAAAAAGCGAAAAAGATTTAAATAATATTAAAAATCAAATTATTAATTATTGTGAGGAAAATAAAGGCGAATCTTTATCAAGAATTACATTTACTCTAAATACTAGAAGAAGAAGTTTTGATTATCGATGGGCTACAGTATTTTCGACAATGGATGAACTTATTAGACTTCTAAAAGAAGATGAGCCAAGTGAGAAGACAAATAGTTGGAATTTCAATAGAGAATCAAGTAATTGTTTAAAATATAACACAGAGTTATATGATATATATGAAAAACATAGTTATGAATATATATGCAAACAATGGATGAATGGTAGATTCATTGATTGGAAAGAATTTTACAAAGGAGTAAAGATAAATAAAATTCCATTGCCAACATATCCATTTGATAGGAAAATACATTGGTTATCTAATGAGAATAATTTAAATAGTTTAAAAAATCATGCAAAAGGAGAACGTGAATTTATTCATTGTTATTCTCATGCCATGGGAGAAAATACGTGCTTAAGCAGTACTTTACCAGATAATATAAAAATCTTAAATGAAAAAGAGATTGAAAGAATAGTTGAAGAAGTATTTAAAGAGGCTATTGGAGATGATGAAATAGATAAAGAAAAAGATATCTATGAACTTGGATTGGATTCATTAGCTTTTGCTGATATTATGAGTGAATGCGAAGAAGGGCTTGGAATAAAAATTCCTTGGGAAAAGGCATTTGAATCATTAATACCTGAAAGCTTTTCGAAGTTATGCAAAGAATTGTATGAGGAAAAATATAAAACAAAAAATCAAGTGTAATAGAATAATAAATGGAGAAATTGATTATATATATTTAGTTAAATTAATATAGCTAGATTAAAATATTTTTTACTTTGTATTATGTATTAGATATTGTCAAACCTAAATAGGAGGTTATATTCTATGTCAATAAAAATATCATATAGAGGAGAAATACTAGAATTTGAAAAATCACCTACATCAGATGAAATCAGAATAAGTTATGAGAATAAAATTAATAGTAATAAGAAAGTTAGTTCATTAGAAGAGAAAAAAATGTTAAATAAAAAAATTGAATTACAAAACCTATATCAATATCCATTGTCAAGTGCTCAGAGATCTTTATGGTTGGCATCTCAAGTTGAAGGGGAAAGCAGAGTATATATAATTTGCTTTGCTATAAATTTTGAAGGTAAATTTAATAAGGCAGCATTTAGATACGCTGTACAGAAGGTTATGGAAGGTCATGAGTCATTGCGAACTGCAATTAGAGTTAAAAGTGGTATACCATATCAATGTGTTGAAAGTACGCTTAAGCTAGATATTTCAGAAACAGAAATTACCTTGAAAGATGCAAAGAAAAGTGATGATATTATGAAATGTTTTGCACGCGAAGAAGTTAAAAAAGGTTTTAATCTTTCTGCGGCTCCACTATTTAGAATAAAACTTGTTAAATTTGAAGAGGATAATAATGTGGCTTTAGTTACTATGCATCATATAATATCAGATGGTTCATCTGTTGCTGTGTTTGTAAAGGAATTAGGAGAATATTATACAGCATTTATGAAAAACGAGAACATAGAATTAGAATCATTAAATATGAAATATTGTGATTATGTTCTTGATGAGCAAATGAAACTTAATAGTAGCTATTTCAATGAAATGGATATGTTTTGGAAGGCACAATTTTCTAAAGAGTTATCACCATTGAATATACCTAGGAATATAGCACATGAGATAGATGCAACTTACGATGCTGATGCACAAATATTGTCATTTGATAGTGTGTTAACAAAACAAATCAGAGATTTTGGTCGAACTCATAGTGTATCGTCTTTTATGATTTTACTTACTGCATTAAAAACTCTTTTATACCGATATACTGGTCAAGAAAACATTATAGTTGGCACGCCAATAACAACTCGAAGTAACAAAGATATGAAAAGAATGATAGGATGCTTCATTAATATGCTGGCATTAAACACAAGTTTTTGGGGCAACCCAACATTTAAAGAAATACTTCAGAGGGTAAAGAATACAACATTTACGGCTATTCAAAAGAAAGAATATCCTTTTTTAAGGTTGGTGGAGATGGTGAATCCTATTAGAAATATAAATAGTTCACCAATATTTCAGGTTGTAATGAGTTTTCAAAAAAATCCTTTTAATACTATGGAATTACCCGGAGTTACTATGACATCTTATGATATTCAAGATTTGGCTTGTGAGTATGACCTCTACTTAGATGTAATTGAAGATAGTGAAGATATGGTTGTTAAATTTATATATCGAAGAGATTTATTTCAGTCAGAAACAATTAATATGATAATGGGACACTTTGAGCAAATCTTAAGGAGAATAGTTAAAGAACCAGATTTGGAGTTAAATAAATTAGATTTGCTTACAGAAGAAGAATATAAAGAAATATTTACAGAGTTTAATGGGAATGTGTTAGATTGTCAACGCGAATGCATTCAACATTTGTTTGAAGAACAATGTAAAGTAAGTCCATCTAAAATTGCTCTACAGAAGAATGGAGATTATATCACATATGAAAGTCTTAATAAAAGAGCAAATCAACTAGCTAGGGTTTTACGTAAGAAAGGGGTTAGTTCAGGAACTGTTGTAGGTATAATGGTTGGACGTTCTGCAGATATGATTATAGGAATACTAGGTGTATTAAAGGCAGGAGGAGCATACTTACCAATAGATCCAGATTACCCACAAAAAAGGATTGAATATATTTTAGAAGATAGTAACACAAATATTATAATTACACAAAGGTTATTAGAAAATAAAATTAATTTTAGTGGAAATTTGTTATATGTTGAAGATGATTCAATTTATGATGAAAATTATTCTAATTTAGATAATATAAATAATGCAAGTGATTTAGCATATGTAATATATACATCTGGTTCAACTGGAAAACCTAAAGGAGTTATGATAACACATAAAGCTATACATAATTTTATTGAGGCTATAACTGAGAAAATTGATTTTTCTCCATGTAAAACAATATTAAATGTAACTACAATCTCATTTGATATATTTGTTTTAGAAACACTACTTCCTTTAGTTAAAGGAATGCGAATAGTAATAGCAGATGAAGATGAGCAAAATGATCCAGAACTACTAATTAAAGCAATAATAGAAAATAAGGTTGATATGCTTCAATTGACCCCTTCGAGAGCACAACTACTTTTAAGTAGTAAAAATGTAAATAATCTTATGGCGAATATAAAAGAGATAATGATAGGAGGGGAAGCATTTCCAGATGATTTACTCAAAAAAATAAAAAAATACCCAAAGGTAAAAATTTATAACATGTATGGACCTACTGAGACTACTGTTTGGTCATGCGTTATGGAGCTAACTGATCAAGATAAAATAAGTATCGGAAAACCAATTTTAAATACTAATGTTTATATATTAGATGAATATAGACGTATGCAACCAGTAGGTGTTCCAGGAGAAATATATATTACAGGTGATGGACTAGCTAAAGGATATTATAGCAATAAAGAACTCACAGATGAAAAATTTGTTGATGATCCTTTCGTTAAAAATAGACTTATGTATAGAACTGGTGATATTGGCAAGTGGACGAGAAATCGAGGCATTGTATTTTTGGGACGTAAAGATAGTCAAGTGAAAATTCGGGGATATAGGATTGAAATTGGTGAAATAGAAAAGGTGCTAAATAAGCACAATCTAGTTAAACAATGTAAGGTAGTTGTTAAAGAAGATAGTCAATTCAAAAAACAATTAATTGCATATATTATATTGAATTTATCTAATATGAGATATGAGGGAAATGAGAGCTTTTCTGAATTGGAATTTTTGAATTATCTTAAAGAATACTTACCTATATATATGATTCCATCACATATAGTTGCATTAAATTCTTTTCCTCAAACGCCTAATGGGAAAATAGATGAGTCTAAGCTTCCTAATCCAAAAGTAGAATTAAATCAAGCAGAATATGAATATGTAGAGCCTAGTAGTGAAAATCAAATAATTATCACTAAAGTTTTCAGAGAAGTCTTAGAAATTAATCGTATCGGAATTTATGATAATTTTTTTGTACTAGGGGGAGATTCAATGAAAGTAGTGCAAGTTGTAGCAAAGTTAAATGAAAATGGATTTAATTCAAAAGTTAAAGATATATTTAGATATCCAACAGTAGATGGCATTGCGCGTAATGTTGAATTTAAAAATGAAAAAAATTATGTAGGTGAAGTTTCGTTAAACGCATTTCAGGAAAAATTACTAGAGCAAATTTCTGCAAAGATGAACAATGTATAACTGTTATTTGTAATAAAATGTTAAATAAAGGAGACAAAATGATCAAAGTAATTGAGATAAAATTGGATAGTGATTATGATAAGATACGTTTGATAGAATCAATTTTAACTATTTCAGTTCGTTATAAAGAATTACGAACATATTTTATGTATGTTGATGGTAAGTGGAAGCAATTTATAAAAAGATCATTAAACACTAAGGATATTGAAGATATTATAAATGAAGAAGAATATGAAGTAGATAATGAAAATTTTAATAATGATTATCATAAAGATATTAATATAGGAATTCCGCCATTATTTCGATTGAGGATAGCTCAACAACAAGAGAATACATATACAATATATTTGATAATACATGAAATTATTGCTTCGACTATCGATTTTGATAAGAATTTTATTCCTGACTTAGTTAAAGTATACTTGGATAAAGAATGTGAATTTTGGAAAGTATCTGATTTTTCTATGATGGAATTATATCAAAATACTATTAAAAAATTGCCATTAAATGTGGAAAATGCATATCCGCTGAGTGCTGTTCAATTAGGAATAATATCAGCATCACTTAGAAATAAGAAAAAGCATTATTATGAGGGAATTTACCCCATTGCATTTGAAGATTTTAGCTTTAATCATGATGCGTTTGAGAATGCTTTAAATATAATTGTGTCAAGGCATGAAATATTGCGAACTCGTTTTGTAAATCGTTTTTCATGTCAGATTGTTACTCGACATAATTACATATATTTATATGTAAATGATATTTCAGAGTTAAATGAAGATGAGCAACGTATAGAGATCCTTAAGGAGATTAATAGTGTAAAGGCTGATGGATATAAGTTTAATGGGGATGAGATGTTTAAATTAAAGCTTTATAAGATAGAAAATAATAAATATCAGATAATTATTTTTTATCATTATTCTATTATGGATGGGAGAAGTATATCGAATTTTGAAGATGAGTTATTTACTATATATGACTCATTAAAAAGTGGGGAAATAGCATCTGATAAATTATTGAAATCTTCCTATTTTGATTATGTAGTTGCTGAACAAAATATTCTTAATGATAAAGAAGCAAAAGAGTTTTGGCAGAATATGATTGATAATAGAACCATAGAAGTATTTGCACCAATTAGTATGCAAGGTGAGGAGTATATTGATGGTTATAAAGAATGGATTGATAGTGAAATTGCTGAAAAAATTAATATTTTATCAAGAAAAATTGCAATTTCAGAAAAGAATATTTTCCTAGCTGCTTTTGCATATCTTATTCACATTATAGCTCAAAAGAATTCTATAACAATAGAAGTTGTTTCAAATGGACGACCAGCCTTACCAGATAGTGAAAAAGTCTTAGGATGTTTTTTGAATAATGTTCCTTTAAAAATTTGTTTTGATGGAATTAGTACTTGGATTGATATAATACAAGAAATTGAGAACTTATCATTAGGCATAAAACAATATGAAAATTACCCATGTCCCCAAATAACTGATATCGCATTTTCATATGTAAAACTTCAAGAGATAACTGATATTATAAAAACAGATTTTAGATTTATAAAAAGCATAATTAAAGCTGATGGAATGATTGATAATACTTTCTATTTTAAAGTTAAGAATATAAGTAATAAATATTTAATATCATTTGAATGTTCAAAATATAAATATACATTAAAGACTCAAAAAATAATTTTAAAGTACTTTAATTTAATTTTAGAATACATGGGATCGGGATATAGTATTTCTCAATTTAATTCAACAATTATAAATGATTGTGAATGGAAAGCATTTAGGGATTGTCAAAAAATATATACAGATTAATTAAGATTTTTATCTAAATTTATCCAATTATAATAAACAACAATGTAAATTAAGAAAAAGTACAAAAATAATATAGTATAAAATATACACTTTTATAATTTTATGTAACAAATATAAAGAGAGATGTGGTTAGTATATGATTAATGATGTCATTGAAAAGCTTGTGAATGATTATAAATCTGAACCTAATGTATTAGGAATTGTTTTAGTAGGATCAGGCTCTCGTTATTATAGAGACTCTTTATCAGATTATGATATGGAGGTTATAGTAGAGGATTCATTCTACAATAATTTAGAAAAAGAAAAGCGCTTTTGGCGTTATAGGGATAGTAAAATAGATATTGAATTTTTAGTATATCCTAAGAGTGATTTTCTAGCAAAGGTATGCTCAACAGCGGATGTTGATCATTGGCCTTATGAGGAATGTAAAATAGTTTATGATCCTGTTTGCTTTTTAGAAAATAATATACCATTAATTGTTGCAATGGATTATGAATTAAGAACAGCACGTATAAAGTTACATTATTTTGAAGTTTTGTTTACTAGTACAAAGGTAAAGCGAGTGCTGCAAAGGGGAGACGAGCTTAACGTTCGTTTGGTTGCAGGTCAGATGACAATAGTATTTGTTAAACTTTTATTTTTACTTTTTTATAAGTGGCCACCAATATTGCACTGGACCTCACAAAATATTTTGGGTATTCCTAATTTGTCTACAAATATAAAACAGTTGCTTCTAGAAATATTAAGAAATCCAACGATAGAATCAACTGAATTATTAGTAAGTGAGATTGAAAATCTTATGGAGAGTCAAGGAATATCATACATAGATTTAAAAGATAATTTAACAAATGAAGTAGGAAGTGCGGAATTTAGAGGATTTAGAGAAAAATATAGTTTGTTATAGGAGGTATAAAATATGTTGGTGCAAAATTTAGAAGAAGTAAAGAATTTTTGGAGGAAATATTTAGGAAATATTTTAGAGTGTGACTTTTTACCTAAGTCATTTAATAATGAAAAGAATATTTCTCAAGATTATGAAGAGACTGAAATTCTGCCTATAGAATTAAATTTGAGGATAGATGAAGTATGTAAAGAATACAAATTGAAGAAAAGTATATTAATTCTAGGGGCATGGGCCATATTAATGAATTATTATTCAGGAAATGATGATATAGCTTTATATACTAATATACACTTTTTTGAGGAAATGAAAGATAAACAAGAATTAATACCTTTTCGATTCAAGATAAATAATAAGCATAATGCCATGAATTTTTTATATAATGTAACACAAGAATATGAAAAATTGCAACAGTATGCTAATATTTCAGTTCAAGAAGTACACAGAGAATTTTCTAAAGGTAAGAAATTTAATGTTATTATTTTTGAAGATAATTATTTAAATGAATATGGAGAAATGAATAAGGATAATTTTAATGTTCAATTTTATGTATCATTTAAAGATTCAATAAAAATCAGTGCCAAAATCTATGACAATGAGATTGAAAAGGAATCAATTAGGGAATTATTTGATAACTTTATAACATTATTAGAGAGCATAATAAAGTATTCTAATATGGAAATTTGTAAATTTAATATATTATCAAGCAGCGCAATGCAGAAAATAATTTACGATTTTAATGCCACTTCAGCGGATTATCAAAAGGATAAGTGTATTCAAGAATTGTTTGAAGAACAGGTAGCCCAAATTCCCAATAAAATAGCAGCTGTTTATGAGGATGAAGAAATTACCTACAAACAATTAAATGATAAAGCTAATAAACTTGCGCATTATCTTCGCAGAAAAGGAGTATCTGTAGGAAAGTTTGTAGGAGTACTTAATAATAGATCAATAAATTCTATTCTAAGTATTCTCGCTATATTAAAAACAGGGGGAGTTTATGTTCCTTTAGATGCAGAGTATTCTAAATCAAGACTAGAATATATGTTAAGTGATGCAAAGCCAGTGATATTACTAACTCAAGAGTCATTTAAATATAGAATACCAGAAGAATATAAAAATATAGTGATAACGTTAGATTCAGATTGGACTGATATTGATAATGAGGAGCAAAGCAATTTGAAGTGTCATAATACATTAGAAGATCTTGCTTATGTTAACTATACATCTGGATCAACTGGACAACCTAAAGGTGTTATAATACCTCATAAAGGAGTAACTCGATTAGTTCAAAATACTAACTATATTAAAATTTCAGAGGATGATTGTTTTCTTCATGAATCTCCAATTTCTTTTGACGCATCTACATTTGAAATATGGGGAGCTTTATGTAATGGGGGAAAAATAGTCATAATCAATAAGGACACACTATTATCTACAAATGCTTTTTCTAACATAATTGATAAGTACGGTGTAACAACTATGTTCTTGACAACATGTATTTTTAATACATTCGTTCAACAATGCCCAGAAATATACTCAAAGGTAAAGAATGTTATTACAGGAGGAGATGTAGTTAGCCTTACACATTTTAAAAAGGCTATTGCAAATGCGAAGGATACAAAGTTTATTCATGCATATGGTCCGACAGAAAACACAACTTTTTCTTGTTGCTATAAAGTTATAGATATTCCTAGTAACATAAATACAATCCCAATAGGAAAACCAATTTCAAATTCAACTGCTTATATACTCGATAAGTATTTAAGACCATTGCCTATAGGTGTGAGAGGCGAGATTTATGTTGGTGGAGAAGGGCTTGCTAAGGGATATCTAAATATGAATGATAAAACAAGTGAAGTATTTATCTCAAACCCATTTTCAGACAATGATGGATGTAAACTCTATAAGACAGGAGATTTAGGAAGATGGTTGCCGACAGGCAATATAGAATTTTGCGGTCGAATTGATAATCAAGTGAAAATTCGTGGATTTAGAATAGAACTAGGTGAGATTGAGAATGCATTATTAAGTATTGAAGGTATTAAAAATTGTTTTGTTATGCCATCAGAAGGATCATCAGAACAAAAACGATTATTAGCATATTTTATTGCTGACGTGCCTATAATGCATAAGGATATTTTGAAAGAATTGAAAAAATTACTTCCAGAGTATATGATTCCAAATGAATTTATCCAAATTGAAAGTTTACCTATGACAGCTAACAATAAGGTTGATAGGGGTAGGTTGAAAGAATATGTTAGTATAAATCATACTGAAAATAATGAAACAATGTTACCAAGAAATATAATGGAAAGTACAGTTGCAAAAGTTTGGGCTGATGTACTAGATAGAGGAATTGTGGGAATTAAAGATAATTTTTTTGATATCGGTGGTGATTCATTACTTATTATGAAAATTGCTGAAAAGCTTGAAAAAGTATTGAATAAAGAAGTGCCTATTGTTGTATTATTTCAGCATACAACTGTTGAGGCGTTAGCGAAATATTTAATTAATGACGAAATGACCAAATCTTCACTTTCAGATAGATTAAATTCAAAACTAAAAAGATTAAATAGGGTTTAATCTTTGAAATTAAATAGCTTACTATTTTTTTTATATCAAAATCTAAGGGGGAGAAGGTTATGACAAGACGTTTATGTGCAATAGTAACTGGTTCAAGTAAAGGTATAGGCAAGGAAATTGCAATAAAGCTTGCGAAATGTGGATTTAATATAGTAATTAATTATAGAGAGAATGAAAAAGAAGCATTAGAGGTAGAAAAAACAATTAAAAATGAAGGTGTCTATGCAATTGCAGTTAAGGCAAACGTTTGTAAATTTGAGGAAGCACATATGCTTATAAATAAAGCGATTCAAACTTTTGAACGTATTGATGTTTTAGTAAATAATGCAGGAATAACTAGAGATAGGCTAATCACTAGGATGGAGGAGGAAGATTTTGATAGTGTTATAGATACAAACTTAAAAGGCTGTTTCAATTGTATTAGGCATGTAAGTCCTATAATGATCAAACAGAAAAGAGGGTGTATTGTAAATATATCTTCCATATGTGCACTAAGTGGAAATGTAGGTCAATCAAACTATTCTGCATCAAAAGCAGGAATAATTGGTCTAACAAAATCAATTTCAAAGGAGTTAGGTTCTAGAGGAATAACTGTCAATGCGGTAGCTCCAGGCTTTATTGAAACTGAGATGACACAAGTACTGAATGATAAGGTTAAAAATGAAATGTTTGATAAAATACCAGTAAGACGATTTGGAAAAGCAGAAGATGTTGGCGAGTTAGTTGCTTTTTTATGCTCTGACAAGGCAACGTATATAACTGGACAGGTAATTAGAATTGATGGAGGCATGGTATTATAATTTTATTTACCAGGCGATTAACACAATAAATAAACTCTATTTCTTATCAATTAGATGTAATAAGAATAAAATGAAAAACGGGAGGTTGAAAAATGAATAGGCAACTAAAACAAGATGTGAAAATATTCTGTTTACCTTATGCAGGAGGATCAGTTGCAATATATAATAAGTGGTTTAGTTATATAAATAAATCAATTTGTTTAGTGCCAATTGAATTGGCAGGAAGAGGGCGAAGATTTAAAGAACCTTTACATAATTCATTTGAAGATGCTGTCAATGATATAGTTAATACAATTCTAAGTAATTTAAATGGTGAAGCAATTGCTATTTATGGACATAGCTTAGGAAGTCTATTTGCATTTGAGGTTGCACACAGATTACAAGAATTAGGTGACATTAATTTGATACATGTATTTTTTTCTGGATCGTGTCCGCCACATATTAAAAATAATCAAGAGTTAATTCATAATTTACCTGATGAGGAGTTTATAAAAAGAATTCATGAATTGGGCGGTACGCCAATCGAGATATTGGAAAATAAAAGTTTGTTAGATTTACTTATACCGATAATAAAATCTGATTATAAAATTTTTGAGTTATACGCATGTAACAGAAAGAATAAGAAATTAATGTGTGATATATCTATACTTAATGGAAATAATGATCAAACAGTTAGCTCTGAAGATATATCGGCCTGGAATGAATATACTAGTGGCGCATGCAAAAAATATATATTTTTTGGAAATCATTTTTTTATTAATGATAATACTAAGGAAATTGTTGATTTAGTAAATAAAACTTTAAAAATGAAATAGTAAACTTACTTGTAATAAACAGAGAAGTGCAGAGCCAAAGTTTATATACCCATATTTATAGAATTGGGAGTACACTGGGGATGAACAAGTATTTTATACTACATATGAAATCTCAAATGAATCAAAAATAAGATAAGAGTTCGCAATAATGAAGTTTAATCTGCATTACTATTAAATCAAAGATCGGAGAGAGAATATAATGACTTTTGATGTTTATAAGCAAAATATGATCATGTTTAGTGATAAATATGCTAAAGAGAGAACTTATTGGAATGAAAAAATTAATAGCATTAATGAATCTATATTTATATGTGACAATATGAATACTAATATTATTAAAAAAGAGTTCCGTATAGATGGTGAAATCTTAAGAACAATAAAAAAAATGTGTAAGAATTCTCCATTGACGTATTATACATTAATTGTTTCAGTATTTCAATACGTTTTATCAAGGTATACAGGCGAAAAAAAAATACATATATTATCACCAATATTAAAAGATAATACAAAAATAAAAGAAATTAATGACTGCGTAATAATAAATGGAACACTAAATTTAGAATCTAGGTTTAGTGAATTTTTAAAAGAGATATTGAGAGAAATAAGTATCTCAAATAAGCTATCAAATTTTCCAATAGTTAAAGTTATTGATGATTTGAAATTAAAAAATGAAAATTCTAACATAGGTGAATATATTGTAGTATGTAAGAATATACATGAAAAAATAGTGAAAACAAATTTTCAATTATTACTCGAAATGGATATTCGTGAAGAAGAGATATTATTAGAATTATTTTATAGAGATAATAAAAGTACCATTAATATTTTGAATCATATTAGTAATGTTTTAAAAGAATTTGTAAATAACCCCAATATAAAATTGAAAGATATAAAGATGTTGTCTTTTGAAGAAGAAAAATTGTTGATAAATTTAAATGGCTTAAAGGCAGATTATCCTAAGGATAAGACAATAACTGATTTGTTTGAGAAACAAGTTGAAAAAACACCAGATAATATTGCAGTGGTTTTTGAAGACAAAAAGTTAACTTATAGAGAATTAAATGAGAAGGCAAATCAACTTGCAAGAATTCTAAGAGATAAAGGTGTTAAGGCAGATTCAATAGTTGGGATAATGGTAGAAAGATCTGTAGAGATGATAATAGGAATAATGGCAATATTAAAATCTGGAGGAACTTATTTTCCAATAGATACAGTTTATCCGAAAGAAAGAATAGAGTACATGTTAAAGGATAGTAAAAGTAATATATTGTTAACTACGCAAAATTTATTAAATAACATTGAGTTTTCTAGTGAAACAATAGATTTATTAGATGGTGATTTATTTGATGGTGAGGTAAGTAATTTAGAAAAAATAAATAAGCCTAATGACTTAATATATGTTATTTATACATCGGGAACAACCGGAAATCCCAAAGGAACAATGGTAAAGCATCAGTCTTTTACTAATTTGATGAAGTGGTATTGTGATGAGTTTAAAATATCTGAAAAAGACAATGTATTATTAATGGCATCAGTAAGCTTTGATTTAGCACAAAAAAACATTTATGCACCATTAATAGTAGGAGGTAGGCTAACATTAGCCAACAAAGGAATTATCGACTATGAAAAAATTAATAAAATAATAAATGAAAATGAAATAACTATAATTAATTGTGCACCAAGTGCGTTTAATCCAATAGTGCAGTTAAGTAAAGACACAAATTATATAGAGTTAAGAAGCTTAAAATATGTATTTTTAGGTGGAGAACCAATCAATTTAAATTTACTAAATGATTGGATGAATTCAGTAAATTATAGTACAGAGATAGTAAACACATACGGACCTACAGAGTGCACTGACATAGCAACTTATTATATGATTAAAGGCCAAGAGAGTATTGGTGTGCCAATTGGAAAACCTATAAATAATGCTAAAGCATACATTTTAGGTAAGGACAAAGAAGTGTTGCCAAATGGTGTTCCAGGAGAATTGTATATATCAGGAGCTGGAGTATCAAGAGGATACTTAGATAAACCAGAATTAACCGCCGAAAAGTTTATAGATAATCCATTTGATATAGGTACTAAGATGTATAAAACAGGAGACTTAGTGAGATGGTTGCCTGATGGAAATATAGAATTTTTAGGCAGGATAGATAATCAAGTTAAAATAAGGGGATTTAGAATAGAACTTAGTGAGATAGAAAATAGATTATTACAAAATGAATATGTCCAGGAAGTAGCTGTTATAGTAAAGGAAGGCAAGGAAAATGAAAAATATGTATGTGCCTACATTGTAGGTGAAAAAGAAGTTAAGAAGTTAAATCTAAAGAAGTATCTCAGGGAATGGCTGCCAGAATATATGATTCCAACTTATTTTGTACAGTTGGAAAAAATGCCATTAACATCTAATGGAAAACTTGATAAGAGAGCTTTACCAAAACCTAACCAAGATATTAATTTAAATAAGTACGAAGCGCCAAGAAGTGAATTGGAAGAAAAATTATCTAAAATATGGAGTGAAGTATTAGGGGTTGAGAAAGTAGGAGTAAATGATAGTTTCTTTGAATTGGGAGGACATTCTCTTAAAGCAATAGAATTAGTTCTGAAAATGCATAAAGAATTGTCTATTGAAGTACCAATTAGAGAAATATTTCAAGCACCAACTATAAATGGAACAAGTAAATATATAGAAAAAGCAGAAAAGAGCTTATATAAAGAAATAAAAAGGGTAGAGGTAGAGGAGTATTATGAAGCATCATCGGCGCAGAAGAGAATGTATATACTTCAGCAATTTGATTTACAAAGTATTGTATACAATATGCCAAGTATAATTATGGTGGAAGGCAGCTTAAATTTAAAAAAGTTGAAAGAAGCGTTTACTAGTCTAATAAGAAGACATGAAACTTTAAGGACATCATTTGAGGTTAGAGGGGAGCAAATAGTACAAAGAGTACATAATGAAGCACATTTTAAATTAGAATATAAAGATGGCATAGTTGATGTTGAAGAGAGAGAGAAAATTATAAATGGATTTATAAGACCATTTGATTTATCAGAAGCACCACTTCTAAGAGTTGGGGTTATAAAACTAGAAAAAGAAAAACATATTTTAATGTATGATATGCATCATATAATATCAGATGGTATATCTATTGGAATATTTATTGATGAATTTTTGAGTATCTATGAAGGGAAAGAGTTAGACAGTTTAATAATTCAATATAAGGATTATTCGAAGTGGCAAAACGACTTTTTGAAATCAGATGAGATGAAAAAGCAGGAAGAATATTGGTTAAGTAGATTTTCAAACGAAATACCAGTATTAAATATGCCAATTGATTTTGCAAGACCATTAGTACAAAGCTTTGATGGAGAGAATATAAGTTTTAAACTGGATAAGGAATTAACAAAGAGTTTGAAGAAGATTGCTAAAGAAGCAGGATGTACTATGTATATGATATTTCTATCAGCAATAAATATTTTACTGTCAAAATACAGTGGACAAGAAGATATTATAATAGGAACACCAGTAGCAGGGAGACAACATGCAGATTTAGAGAAAGTAATAGGAATGTTTGTAAATACTCTTGCTATGAGAAACTATCCAACAGGTAAAAAACGGTATGAGGAATTTTTAAAAGAAGTAAAAGATAATGCATTAAAGGCATACGAAAACCAAGATTATCAGTTTGAGGAGTTAGTGAATAAATTAAGCATAAATAGAGATAGGAGTAGAAATCCACTTTTTGATGTAATGCTTACTATGGAAAGCATAGATAACAAAGATATAAAAATTAGAGACTTAACATTTAAGGGATATAAGAATAAAAATAAGATATCTAAATTTGATTTAACGTTTGTTATGATTGAGATAAATGGGGAGTTTGTAGTAAATATAGAATATTGCATAACAATATTAAAAAAAGAGACTATAGAAAAAATGCTAGAACACTTCATAAATATACTTAAGGTAATTGTGGTAGACAAAAATGTAAAACTATGTGAAATAGAAATGATATCAGAAAATGATAAACATAAGTTGACACATGTGTTTAATGATACTTTTGCTGACTATCCAAAGAATAAGACAATACAAGAGCTGTTTGAACAACAAGTAGAAAAAGGACAAAATAATATTGCATTAATCTTCAAAGACAAAGAATTGACTTATAAAAATTTAAATGAAAAGTCAAATTCATTAGCAAGGATATTAAGATCAAAAGGGGTCAGGTCAGATGATGTTGTTGGAATAATTACAGAAAGATGTCCAGAGATGATAATAGGTATATTGGCAATTTTGAAAGCAGGAGGAGCTTATCTACCTATAGATTCAAGTTATCCCCCAAAAAGAATAGAATACATGTTAAAAGATAGCAAAAGTAAAATATTGTTAACAAAAAAAAATTTGGGAGAGAATATAGAGTTTATAGGAGAGGTAATAGACTTATTTGATGATGAGCTATTTAAAAATGAGTCAAGTAACTTGGAAATAATAAATCATTCAAGTAATCTAGCATATATTATTTATACTTCAGGAACAACAGGGCAGCCTAAAGGAGTGAAGATTAAGAATTCAAATCTTATAAATTTTTTATACTCATTAAGTAAGCAATTTATAACTGGGTTTGGGCATGAGGATAGAATTTTATCTTTATCCAACTATGGGTTTGATGTCAGTGTTTGTGAATTTTTTATTGCTCTTACTAATGGATCCATATTAGTAATTAATGATAAACACAAAACTTTTGATCCAATGGAAATATCAAGATTAATAATTAATAATAAAATAACATTTACTTTTATTCCACCATCACTGTTACAGTATGTGTATAAGGAACTAGAAGGATATACAGATGAAATTAGTTTAAATAAATTGCTCGTTGGAGTTGAGCCTATAACCGGAAAAATACTAAGAAATTACTATAATTTAAATAAAAATTTAGAAATAGTAAATGGCTATGGTCCCTCTGAGGCAACTATATGTTCAACATTTTATAAAGTTAGAAATATAGAAATTGAAAATAAAGCTGTTCCAATAGGAAAACCCATTTCAAATACTAATATTTATATTTTAAATAAATCATTAAATAAAGTTCCAATAGGAGTTTCTGGTGAAATATGCATAAGTGGAGAGTGTTTATCACCAGGATACATAAACAATTTGAATTTAACAACTGAAAAGTTTATAGATAATTCATTTAAAAGTGGAACTAAAATGTATAGAACAGGAGATTTAGGAAGATGGCTACCAGATGGAAATATAGAGTTTTTAGGTAGAGCTGATCAACAGGTAAAGATAAGAGGATTTAGAATTGAACTTTGTGAAATAGAAAAAAGTTTACTAGATAATCATAATATTAAAGAAGCAGTAGTCATAGATAGAGAAGATAATTTAGGAACTAAATATTTATGTGCATATTTGGTAAAATACGAAAAATTGAATATAAAAGAAGTTATAAGAGATTTAAGTGAGAAATTACCTGAGTATATGATACCATCATATTTTATAGAGTTAGATAAGATTCCTTTAAATAATAGTGGAAAAATAGATAGACGAGCTTTGCCAGAGCCAAATGGAAATATAACAATAGAAAGGGAATACGAGGGTGCAAGAAATGAAACAGAGAAGAGGCTAGTAGAAATCTATGAAGATGTATTATCAATAAATAAAATAGGGATATATGATAATTTCTTTGAAATTGGTGGGAATTCCATTAAAAGTATTGCTTTAGCAAATAAGATTAACAAAGTTTTAGGCGTAAATGTGAGTATAACAGATATTTTTAAAAATAATTGTATTTTCGATTTAGCTAAATTTATTTCGAATAAAAACTTTAATTTTATAAATAAATATGAAAAAGTTAAATTATTAAAAGATTCAAGCGAGGGAAATAATCTATTTTTCATACATGATGGTAGTGGAGAAATAACATCTTATATAGGTTTAGTTAATAAACTTAATGATAATTATAAATATTTAGGAATAGATGCTGAAGAAATATCAGTGGGATTTCCGATAGATATAAGGATAGAGGAACTGTCAAAAAGATATATAGATTATATAAAATCTTTTCAAAAAAATGGTCCGTACAATATTGCTGGATGGAGCCTAGGTGGTGTATTAGCATTTGAAGTTTGTAGACAATTAGAAGAACAAGGAGAAGAGGTTAAGAAGTTAATATTAATTGATTCATATATAGCAGAAACAAAATCATTTAGAATATTTAAAATTGATCATGAGATAGAACTGCTAGAAAAATTATTGAAAACTAAAATCGATAGTGATTTTAAGAATATTGGAGAATTATACGAGTCACACAAAAAGGCAATATCTAGCTTTAATAAAATAGAATTATATACGAATCTAAAGAAATTTTATCTTTCTGAAGTAGATGAACTTATATATTATTGGCAGGATTATGATAATTTTGATCTCGTTAGAAAATTCAATTTAATAAGAACTTTAATACAAGCCAGCAATAATTATTACCCTAAAAATAAAGTGAATAGTTCAATTGATTACATTAAAGCAATAGGAACAAGTGAATATGATCATAATATATGGGAAAAAACTACATTTGGTAGTGTTAAGTATGTACCAATTAAAGGAAATCACTTTTCCATATTTAACAATTATATAGACTCTTTAGCAAATGAAATAATAAATATATTAGAAAGATAAATTTCATAGTTCTAATAAAATAAAATAAGAAGATTATGGATGGTGATTAAAATGAATGGAGCAACAAATGCTTTATATAATCATGTGGAATTTTGGACAAAAGTAATTGACAAAGAGATTAAGAAAAGTAGTTTTAGTGATCAAATATCATATAATAAAAATATCAATTATTCTAATATAAAATTCATGATTTCTGAGGAAGTTACAAGAAAAATTCTATCAGTTTGTAATAATTCGAATATTGGAATATATATATATTTAATTTCAGCTGTGCAATATATTTTAAAAATTTATTCAGGTAATAATGATATTGTTATAGGCATAGACTCTCTTCCTAGGCAAAAAAATATTATTGAGCAGTCCAATAAAATATTAATGTTCAAAAGTAGTATTAATGATGAAGATTCTTTTAAAGAATTATTATTACAATCAAAAGAAATGTTTGTAAATATAAATAAATTTAATGATTTAGATATACATCAGATACAGAAAATAATAGGAATAGAAGAGTTTGATAGAAAAGCTGCTATTATTGATACTATAGTTAGAGTAAATAATAGCAGCTCAAACAAGGAATTAAAAGGATTTGACGTATCTACTATATTTGAATTTAAAATTGAAGATAATAATATTTTCTGCAACTTAAAGTATGATGTTAACTCAATTAGTAAATTAAGAATTAAGTCTATTGAAAAGCATATTTTAAACTTTTTAGAAGAAGTAGTTATTAAGTCAGATATTAAATTGAAAATGATAGATATTTTGCAAGAAGAAAGAAAGAGATTAATGGAAAATGGCGAGGGGAAAGATGTACATTTAAATGAAGATGAGATGATAATCGATTTGTTTGAGAAACAAGTGGAAAAAGCACCTAGTAATATTGCAGTGGTTTTTGAAGATAAAATATTAACTTATAGAGAATTAAATGAAAAGGCAAATCAACTAGCAAGGATTTTAAGATATAAAGGTGTTAATAAAAATTCAATAGTTGGCATAATGGTAGAAAGATCTGTAGAGATGATAATAGGAATTATGTCAATATTAAAATCTGGAGGAGCCTATTTTCCAATAGATGCAGTTTATCCTAAGGAAAGAATAGAATACATGTTAAAAGATAGTAAAAGCAGCATATTGTTAACTACGCAAAATTTATTAAGTAACATTAAATTTTCCGGCGAAATAATAGATTTACTAGATGACGACTTATTTCAGGGTGATGTGAGTAACTTAGAAAAAATAAATAAGCCAAATGACTTAATATATGTTATTTATACATCAGGAACAACTGGAAATCCCAAAGGGGCAATGGTAAAGCAGCAATCTTTTACTAATTTAATGCAGTGGTATTGTAATGAGTTTAATATATCTGAAAAAGACAATGTATTATTAATTGCATCAGTAAGTTTTGATTTAGCACAAAAAAATATTTATGCACCATTAATAGTAGGAGGGAAGCTAATATTAGCCAACAAAGGAATTATAAATTACGAAAAAGTCAATAAAATAATAAGTGAAAATCAAATAACTATAATTAATTGTGCTCCAAGTGCATTTAATCCAATAGTGCAGTTAAATAGAGATACAAATTATATAGAATTAATAAGACTAAAATACGTGTTTTTAGGTGGAGAACCAATTAATTTGAATTTATTAGAAGATTGGATGAATTCGGTAAATTATCGTGCAGAGATAGTAAACACATACGGACCTACAGAGTGCACTGACATAGCAGCTTGTTATAGAATTAAAAACCAACAGGGAAATATGGTGCCAATTGGAAAGCCTATAAATAATGCTAAAGTATATATTTTAGGCAAAAACAAAGAAATGTTGCCAATTGGAGTGCCAGGAGAATTATATATTTCAGGTGTTGGAGTATCAAGAGGATACTTGGATAAAACAGAATTAACGGCTGAAAAGTTTATAGATAATCCATTTGATATAGGAACTAAGATGTATAAAACAGGAGACTTAGTAAGATGGTTGCCAGACGGCAATATGGAATTTTTAGGAAGAATGGATCATCAAATCAAAATAAGAGGGTTTAGAATTGAGATAGATGAAATAGAAAAAAATTTATTATATATTGAAAAGGTTGATGAAGCGGTAGTAATAGACAAGGAAGATGAATTTGGAAATAAATATCTATGCGCCTATCTGGTATTAAGTGACAGTATAACGGTAAAAGAACTTAGAGAAATACTTGGTAAAAAGTTGCCCAATTATATGATACCATCATGTTTTATAGAGGTAGATAAAATTCCATTAAATAATAACGGAAAAATAGATAGAAAAGCCTTGATGGCACTGGATGGAAGCATAAAGAGGGGAAATGTATATCAGGCGGCAAGAAATATAACTGAGGAAATATTAACAGAGACATGGACAGAAATACTAAAGGTAAAAAGAATAGGAATAAAGGATAATTTCCTTGAATTAGGTGGGAATTCTCTAAATGCTATGTTTTTGGTATCTAGAATTCATAAGAGTTTTAAAGTTGATATTTCAATTACAGATATATTAGAGTTAGGAACTATAGAGAGTATATCTAAATATATAGATGAACATATAGGTGAATATTCATATAATCCTTTGATAAATGTAGATAAAAAAGAATTTTATCCAGTTTCTTCTAGTCAAAAGAGAATGTTTATTTTGCAAAATTTAAATCCTTTGGATACAGCTTATAATGATCAATTAGTTAAGTTAATAAAAGGAAATTTGGATATCAAGAAATTAGAAAAATCTTTTATTAGTTTGATAAATAGGCATGAAGCACTTAGAACTTCTTTTAAATTAAGTGAAAATGAAGTGGTTCAAATTATTCATGACAATATAAATTTTAATATTGAGGTCATAGAACAAGGCAATAAAAACATCAATGATTTAATAACTAATTTTATAAAGCCTTTTGATTTAAGAAAAGCGCCATTAATAAGAGCTAGAATAATAAGAATTAAAGACTCTAATTATATAATGATATTAGATATACATCATATATGCATAGATGCTATAACAATGCAGATTTTAACAAATGAATTATCGTTATTATATAATGGAGAAATGTTGCCAGATATCGAATATCAGTATAAAGATTTTTCTTGCTGGCAAAAAGAGTTATTAAAAACACCTTTGATTCAACATCAAAAAGAATATTGGTATAACAATCTTAAGAATCATGATTTTAAAAGTAATATCTTCAGTAAATGTAATTTAAATTATAGAGGAAACAGTGGATTTAATCAAATTAATTTTAGTATAGGATCAAATTTAGAATTTCAATTAGGGGAGTTTGGAAAAGTTAATCAAATAACATTATATGTAATTTTGCTAACAGCTTATAAAATTCTTTTATATAAATTTTCAGGAGAAAGTGACATAATTGTTGGAACGCCTATAGCAGGAAGGAATCATCTAAATTTAGATAAAATTGTAGGGGTTTTTATTAATACTTTACCAATAAGAAGCTTTTTAAATCCTAATAAAACAATTAGAGAGTTATTAAATGAAGTTAAGGAGACGACGCATAATTTATTCAAAAATCAAGATTATCCTTTTGATTATATAATCAATGATTTAAATATTGAAAGGAATGAAAATAAAAATCCATTATTTAATACTATGTTTGCACTAAATAACATTAATTATAGAAAATTAGATCTTTCAAAGTTAGAAATAGTAGATTATGAGATAAATAAATCAGGACTAATGATGGATATGTTACTGGAGGCTGAAATTTTAAATAATGAATTAACTTTTAAATTTGAATATGATGATATGATTTTTAGTAAAAAATTAGTAGATAAGTTTATATATAATTATATAAAAATATTAAGAAAAATAATGGAAAATGATATAAGAATAGAAGACATAGAATTGGAAGAGTCCTAAGTTTATTCATGAACTATGTAGTTATAGATGAATTTAATAAATACGATTCTTTTAGAAAATTATTGGTAATAAAAAAAGATGAAAATTTCAATATAAGTAATATTAGATACTAATTATAATAAAGATTTGCATAATCTAAGATAATATAAATGGAATGAATGCTATATCTTCTTTGCTTTAGACTATATATTGACAATAGATCTGGGAAAATTGAATTTCTTACGAGAAGTTTATAAATAATCTTATAATTATTATTCTTAAATTACGAAACATATTTTTTCTCTAAAAAATATGTTTCGTAAGGATAAAAAATTTCTAGAGCAAATTGAATAATTTATATTTCATATTAATATAGTAAAATCTTATAAATAAATTTCAATATATTAATAATAGATTAGAAGAACTACTTTTTTAAGAAAATATTATTATTTAAGATTAGTGTTGAGATATGGAGGGGAAATATAATGCGCTATGTTAGAAAAAAGTATTTATTCACAATTTTATTGTCATTAACTATGAGTTTTTTTATTACAAGTTGCTCAAATTCTGAAAATAATTCTCCAAAAGTTAGAATTGCTTGTTTTTCAAATTTAACTCATGCACAAGCTATGATTGGTATGTCTGGAGGACAATTTCAAAAGGCATTAGGAGAAAACTATGAAATTGAATGGAAGACTTTTAATGCTGGGCCATCAGAAATAGAAGCGCTAATTGCAGGAGAAGTAGATATCGGATATATAGGTCCAGTGCCTGCTATTAATGGATTTGTGAAATCTAATGGAGAACTACAAATAATTGCAGGTGCATCTGATGCAGGAGGAATTCTTGTATCAAGGAAAGATTTAATTATAAAAGATGTTAAAGAATTAGAGAATAAAAAGATTGCTGTACCTCAGTTTGGTAATACGCAAGATTTAATTTTAAGAAATATACTAAAAGAAAATGGATTAAAAGATTCAATAAAAGGTGGAAACGTTCAAGTAATTCAATTAGAAAATGCTGATATTAAGACACTAATTGATAGGGGAGAAATTGATGCAGCTCTTGTGCCAGAACCGTGGGGAAGCAGATTAATTAAAGAGGCAGGCGCTAATGTTGTTCTTGATTATAACCAAGTTTATAGACAAGGAGCATACACATCTGCAGTTGTAGTAGCGCGAACAGATTTTATTGAAAAGCATCCAGACATTATAAAGGAATTTCTTGAAGCTCATGTGCAATTAACTGATTACATAAATAAGAATAGTGATACATGCAAAACAGATATTAATTCTCAAATTACTAAATTAACTAAAAGTTCAATACCTGATGATATACTTGGTAATGCATTCAAAAGATTAATTATTACAAATAATCCAGAAAAAGATTCTATTGTAGATTTTATTAAAGTATCAAAAGAAGAAGGATTAATAGATAAAGAACCAGACATTGAAAAACTTTTAAATCTTGAGATATTAAACAATGTTTTGAAAGAAAATGGCCAAGCAGAGATTCAATAAAGAATTAGAATGGATGTGATTTTGTGAAATTATCGCTATCAAAAGTAAATAAAATACATAAAAGTGAAAATGGAGTTATTGAAGTTCTTAAAGATATTAATTTAGAGGTAAAAACTGGCGAGTTTATATTCATAGTTGGTCCATCAGGGTGTGGTAAATCTACTCTTATTAATATAATAGCAGGCTTAAATACTCCCACAAGTGGTAAAGTTAAATTTAATGGAAATGAAATAACTTCTCCAGGTCCAGATCGTTCAGTTATTTTTCAAGATGCTGCAGTCCTCCCTTGGCTTAATGTAATTAATAATGTAGAACTTGGTATCAAATTTACAGGTGTATCTAAATTTGAACGAAGGAAAAAAGCCGAACATTATTTAGAATTGGTTCATCTTACTCAATTTAAAAATTACTATATTCATCAGTTGTCTGGTGGCATGAAGCAAAGGGTGGCAATAGCTAGAGCATTAGCATTAGAATCTGAAATATTACTAATGGACGAGCCTTTTGCATCACTTGATAGTCATACAAGGGGTATATTGCATTCTGAATTATTACAAATATGGAATGAAACAAAGAAGACTATAATTTTTGTGACTCATAACATTGATGAAGCATTACTTTTAGCGGATAGAATAATAATTTTGAGTTATAGACCGTCTAGTATTAAAAAAGAAATTTTATTGGAAATAAAACGACCAAGAAGTATTGACCTAATAGAATCGGAAATCATTGAAGAAATTAGAAGGGAATTGCAATGGGGTGCAGAAGATGAGTTATCAGATAAACAAACTTATTAAAAAGATTTCATTTTATATTGCATTGATAATATTATGGGAAATAATTTATAAAATAGGCGTTGAGTATTTACATATATGGAAATTATATAGTTTTCCATCACCTTACAGCGTATTTACAACTTTCATAAAGTTAATTGAAGGTAATAACACACTTGGAGTTGCCATACTTATAAGTATTAAAAGGGTTATTATAGGATATTTTATATCATTAATAATTGGCACTATATTTGGTTTGATTGTTGTAAGATCTAAACTTCTTGGGGATAATATAAGTTCGCTATTATTAGGATTACAAACGCTTCCTAATGTATGTTGGATTCCATTTGCAATACTGTGGTATGGATTAAATGAAAAAGCCATTATATTTGTAGTAGTTATAGGATCTACATTTTCTGTTGCAATAGCAGTAGAATCGGCAATCAAAAATATCAATCAGATGTATATTAAGATGGCAAAAACAATGGGAGCAACTAGGTTTGCTTTATATAGAGATATAATTTTGCCAGCTGCATTTCCTAATATAATAATAGGCATGAAACAAGGATGGTCTTTTGCTTGGAGGGCATTAATGACAGGAGAAATGCTTTCTGCATCTATTGGGTTAGGGCAATTGCTTATGGTAGGAAGAGATGTCTGTGATATGAGCCAGGTTATTGCTGTTATGATAACAATAATAACTATAGGTTTAATTGTAGATAAGCTTATATTTGGAATTATACAGCACAGAGTAAGATGTAAATGGGGGCAGCAAAAGTTTTATGATTAATGATACTAATAATAATTTAACTTGGAGTTTAGGAAAAGTTAAATACAAAGATAGATGCGAAATTTTAAACCAACAGGGATTAGTAGTTTGGTTTACAGGAATCTCTGGTTCGGGAAAATCTACAATTGCCATAGAAGTTGAGAGCCGGTTAATTAAGATGGGGGTTATTGCTTATCGGCTTGATGGTGATAATATTCGTTATGGATTAAATTCGGATCTTGGTTTTTCAGAAGAAGAAAGAAATGAGAATATTAGAAGAGTTGCAGAAGTGTCAGCATTATTTAAGGATGTAGGTATTGTAACTTTAGTTTCTTTTATATCACCATACAAAAAAATGCGTGAGTTTGCTAAGGAGAAGATTGGCACAAATAATTTTATGGAAATTTACATAAAAGCTGATTTAAAAACATGTATATCAAGAGATACTAAGGGGTTATATAAAAAAGCATTAATCGGTAAATTAAATAATTTAACTGGTATATCATCTCCCTATGAAGAACCTGATAATCCCAATTTGGTTATTGATACTTCAAAAATGAATATAGATGAAGCTGCAAGTAAGGTAATTGATTTAATATTTAAAGCATGCCTAGATAGAAATAAAATGATTTTTAAAGATATTTGATAATGTAAAGTAAGCGATGAAAAAATTAATAGTAAATTTTCTGAAGCTTATATTCGTATTTTTCACATTGCCTTATATCGCAGTTAGACCCTTAAGATTATCTAAGTAATACGATCACTTGGGATTTGCACATTTGTCTATTCCAAAATTCTTATGATCTTTCTTTTGAGAAAAAATATGACTACAATAAGGGCGTATAAGGACTATTGGGTTGGTAGCATAGCTTGTTTCATTAAAATTTTGTCTGTAAATCTTGTATTGATAGTGATCATTATTACGATGTAATTATGTGGAGTCGTTATTGTTGCGTAGATAAAAACTTTCAATGTCAATAGAAATGATTGTGGTATTAGTACCATAAATTACAGGCGCAAAAAACATAATCATATGATTTGATTGAAGTAACAACACAGTTATCAAAAGGGTAAGCTATGGAACACATACTGTATTGAAAAAAGTAAGCTTCTATCTTAAAACCTTGTGAAGCTTGCTTTTTAATAAATCCTTCTTTTGCAATTTTCTTTATGTATTTATACTGTTTTCGAATAAGTTTCTTAAATTCCGCATCTGATAAATCATTAAACATAGCCATACTTTCTTCATAAAGACATTCATATATGAACTCACAATATTCATTATCTTCTCTATGCATTTTATTGTATCACTTTTCCATCCAAGAAATTCCTTAGTCATGTTCATCATGTAATCAATGTTAGGCAGGCTTACTGCAAGTTTCCTCCTTTGAGTTAATTCTGTTGTATCTATTCTGCATTGAATCTGTACTTTTTCTGCCTATGGTAAATATTCTTCATGTACAGAATTATTCGAAGCAAAATTAATATTGGACAATTGGTAGAAAATATACTCTAGATATTTATATGCATCCAGATGATTGGCTGCTATCGTATTTATAACGTTAAATATAATTGCTGATGCTTCCATCTCAATTGGCGAAGCGGAAAAACAAAGAGTTTTTTCTTACAGTTGCTACTGGTTTTACATTAATCTCAGATGCTAATCCTAAACTAAGGATTATTATAGGAAAGAACAATTAAGCATTTTGTTATAGAAAGAACTTCCTTTTTGCGAATACTGCTAAAGGCTCAACTTCTAATGCCAATATTTACAGTATTTTTGAAACTACCAAAGCCAATAAACTTGTTGTAGAAAGGTATTTATTTTATTTCTTCAATAATCTATCAAAGATAGATGTATCCGATAGCGAAAGATTAGAAAACTTTATGCCTTTGTCTAATAAGATTCCTAAAAATATGAAAATTAAAGATAGGAAATAATTTAATCTAATGTTTGATTTATTTTCAATGACAAATAGATATAATAAAATATTCTAAGTTACAATTTAGTAAAACTCTTCAATACACGCCTCACGTTGAAACTGTAATCCAATATGAGGAGTATTTTGTAATATCTAGAATTATGTATTTTAATGATAGAAATATAATCTGGATATATTCTGTAAGCGAAATTTCCCTTAGCTTTCCCTTAAGGGGAAAAACACAATAAAATACAGTAAATTATGATTAAATATAATCAAGCTGAAAAGTGGCTAATTATCAATATTTCAGAGTATTATAAGATACAATAAAATATGATTTGATACAAGTTGTTTCTAATACAGAACTCGGCTTATGGCTTATCTCGCTTATATGAAAAACACTAGGTTAACGCCTAGTGTTTTTCTTTTTATAGATTAAGCTACTTTAAACTTATTAATTTACCTCCTGTTAATTGAGTAACAGATTTTTTGCCTAAATCAAGAGAATATTCTTTTCATGTATGCTGTTTTGTACAGCCATTGATAGTTTCATAGTACAAAGCATGTTGAAGTTGTAATGCTATTAATTAAGACATAGAATTATTATAAAGATCTCATAGTTGATTTTATTAAATTACCGATATTTATTTCTATATTCGGAAGGTGAACAATTCATATATCTTTTGAACACTTTTCCAAAGTAACTTATACCATTAAAACCTACATCAAAAGCAATATTAGAAATAGATTCCTTACTTTTCAAAAGTAGTTCTGATGCTTTTGAAGCTCTATATTCCATTAGATATTCAAAAGGGGTCACTTTCAAAATTCTCTTGAAACTTCGACAGCACTCGCTTTTGCTTATATTTGCTGCCATTGCGATATTATCTAGGTTAATATTATCGGTATAATATTTTTGTATATATTGCATTGCTAGTTTTACACGTTCATCATCATTTGATACTGCAAGTACAGAGTTTTTGATTTCTTCCTTCATTTCTTTAATTAAATTTAGCCAAACAACACTTAAGTAATTTCTCATTTCTAACTCATATCCATATGATTTTTCATGTGATAAGGTGAAAATTTTTTCAAGATGAGTTAATATGTTTTTTTGCCACGGAATATCAGGTGTTAAACTAATAAATTTTAAGTTACTATTTTCAATAATTGGAGTTAAGTATTTCTTTTCAATAAGTGACTGTTCAGTACCTCCAATTAAAGTTGAATTGAAATCAATGGAAAACATCATACAATTACTATTGCTATATGGCTTAATTTGATGAAGTACATTTGAATTTGTCATTACTCCTTCTCCAGGAGATAATATTATTTTCTCATCTTCAACATATACAACGACCTTATCATAAAGTGAATATGAAAATTGCAATTCTTTATGCCAATGCCATCTTATATACCCATCTTCAAAAAGATTAAATTTGTCAGTGTAAATTGCCAGTGGAAAATCGTATGAACCATGTTTTGCTGTCTCCTGTAAATTATTATTTACTTCTATTTTTGTTGCTTGCATTCTTATCATCTCGCTAATATAGTTTTAAATTTGGACAATATATTAATTGTTTAATGTGTGAAATATCAATAAAATTATTACATATTAATTTCTATATATCAATATAGTTGTAATTAACTATATTATCATGATGGTAAATTATTTAGAATAATTACAAAAAAGGAGTGTAAGAATAGTGAATTCTAAGTTACGTATGAGAGGAATAATACTTGTAATTGCAGGGGCCATGTTATGGGGAATATCAGGAACAGTTGCCCAATACTTATTTCAAGAAAAAAGGATTTAGTCCAGAGTGGCTTGTTGTAATCCGTCTATTAGTATCAGGAATAATTTTATTGTTATATGTATTTATGAAGGGAAAATGCAGTATATGGAAAGTCTGGAGAACCAAAAATGATGTCGTTAATCTTATATCTTTTAGTATTTTAGGTATGTTAGGTGTGCAATATACATATTTTGCTGCTATTAAATATGGAAATGCAGCAACAGCAACAATACTTCAATATTCATCTCCAATAATAATTACTTGCTATTTAGCTATTCGTTCTAAAAAAATTCCTAATTTGCAAGAAATTATCGCTATTGGACTAGCAATGTTAGGCACATTTTTTATTATTACAAAAGGAAATATTCATAATATATCAATTTCTAAGTTAGCATTATTTTGGGGAATTACTTCAGCATTTGCAGCAGCTTTTTATACTGTACAACCTCGTTCACTTCTTATGAAATGGGGTTCTATACTAATAGTGGGATGGGGTATGTTACTAGGAGGAATAGCTTTCTGCTTTATTCAGCAGCCATGGAATTGCACTGGTGAATGGACTACTACGTCAATATTAGCTATTACATTTGTGGTATTATTTGGAATCCTAATTGCTTTTACCTGTTTTCTTGAAAGTTTAAAGTATATAGGACCAACGGAGTCAAGTGTATTATCATCAGCGGAACCTTTATCAGCGGCTTTGCTATCTGTATTATGGTTACATGAGGAGCTTGGAGTAGCACAATGGCTGGGAACCGCGTGCATTATAATTACAATTATAATTTTGTCCTGTACAAAAAATAAAAAAGAGTAGAATTATTAAACTATTAAATTATTTGAGAAAATATTGTTAATAGTTATTAATATTCTTAATTTGTGTAATCACCGTAAAGTGATTACCTTGATAAAGGTCATAATAGATTTATAATGTACCATGTAGGATGGACAATTTAATAAAAGTCAATTTAGGGTACATAGATGGTGAACAATAAATATTCTGAAGAATATTACCATATAAGAATATATATTCTTAGGAATATGCACATTTAAAAAGGGTGCGTTAGCACAATTAAGATCTTTTTAAACTATGAAAATTGTAGCTGAGGCGGTCTTATTGTTTAAATTGATGCTATACTACAGTATGAAACATATATCCATAGTACTAGCTGTTAATAATTTAAGTTGCTAATAAAATTATGGAGCGTGTTGATATGGTTAAAAATGAAATTAAGATGAGGTCACAAGAAGGAGAAATATTTGATAAAAAGCAAATAGCATTAGCTATTAGAAATTCTACAATTAATGATGAGCTTGGATGTTCTTTGCTTGATGAAGGGATTCTTAATAAATGTGATGAATGTGGTCTTAGAGATATCTGTGGAGAAATTGATCAAATGGTTGATAACCATGTGGACAAAACCACTAAAATTGTAGATAATTTTACCTTTTAATAAATTTCAAGCGTTTTGAATTCGCAAAACTAAGGTTTCAAACTAAAGATATAGAGCTAGGTGGAAAACTAGCTCTTTTGAAACAAAAAAGATAATTGAATTTACTTTAATTTTACATTATCAAAAAGAAATTTATCATCCTCACGAGAGATTACAGAAACATTTCTCAGAACTAATCCTATAATATTATTTGCCTTAAATCCATATTTACCTATTGCACTTACATTTTCTAATCTTATGTTCTTCAGAGGACTCTCCGGAAGGCCTGTCAAATAAATAGCATTGCCTGCAAGAGTATCTAATACTATATTTTTATAAGTAATGTTTCTAATTATTGATGTACCATCATTAAATTCTTTAGACTTGTCCGAGTCAATGACGTCATGACTGTAAAACTGATCTATATAAATAGCACCTCTAAACCATTTACAATCTTTGTACTCTAAATTAGTATTATTAAAGGTAATATCTTCATACTTTATATTTTCAACTACTCCGCCTCTGCATCTAGGTGCCTTTATGCTTCCGACGCTATACACGTCTTGAAAATGGCAGTCTTGTACTAATACGTTTCTAACAGAACCAGCCATTTCACTTCCTACAGCAACACCAAAACCACTTTTAAAGGCACAATTTGTAATTCTTATGTTTTCAGAAGGGATTCCTACATTTCTACCTTCTGCATCTCTGCCAGATTTAATAGCTATACAGTCATCTTGGCTGGCAATCATAGAATTGAAGATAAAAACGTTACTTGTTGAATCGGGATTTAATCCATTACCGTTACTCATGTTTAAATATTTATTGCCATACTCATCATGTTTTGTATATATTTTTATATTATTAACACTAACGTTATTGCAATATATAAGGTGTACGCACCATGCAGGTGATTGTTTTACAGTAATATCTTTAAGGTAGACATTATCTACGTTTCTTAAGCATATAGCTCTTCCAGGTTTTCCTTTATTTTCGGATAGTTCTTTTTTTCTAAGAATACTGCCGTTTGCATCTATTTTACCCATTCCCATGATGGTTATATTCTCTAATCTATCATAATCAGAAACAGGTGTATTTATAAGACTTGAGTAGCATGTAGTTTCTAAGCCTTCCCATCTATATTTAATTAAAGGATAATCAATGGTACGACAACTTCCCAGAAGCAATCCTCCTTCTTCAATATAAAGAGTCATGTTTCTCTTAAGGTATATGGCGCCTGTTAAAAAGGTTCCTTTTGGAACATAAACTGTACCTCCAGGAGTGCAAGCTTTTATTGCACTTTGAATCTCGTATGTATTCAAAGTTTTTTCATCGCCGATTGCCCCAAAAGATGTAATATCGAAAATTTCTCCCTTTGATTTTGTTTTTACTTTTATAGTATTGCTTTTTACGGATAAGTCACCATTTTTAAAAACAGCTCGTATAAATGCTTCATATTCTTGTGAGAATTCCAAATTAGTCACAGTATAATCCGTATTTGCAGTGATTCCATAGATTTCTCCATTGATATACACTTGATAACTAACAATATCAGATGAGTTCTTAGGTTTATCCCAGACAAGTGCTATACTAGTTTCGGTTTGAGAAGCAGGAGGGGATAGCAGATTGAATGAAATAGCATTTATTTCATTGTCAATTATGTTCATTTTTATATTCTCCTCTTATATATTATATTTGTTTGCAAAGTTATATCTTTAAATCTGTTCATTTACAAACTCCTTTTATTTGAAATACTGAATTATCCGAGAAAAGTTAAGTTTTGCGAACGTTATAAATACGGAATTTAATGTAGACAAAGGCTGCCGCATTTGGCGTAACTATCGTGACTCTTGGGTATTTCCTGCTGTGTAGGAAATGCCCAAGAGTCTAAAGTAGAGAGTATGTTATCTCTTTGAGAATGTAGGTTGCTATAACATTTGCAGAGTAAGGAACATTAAAGCTTTAGACTAGACCTTTTCTGTATATGAAAAGTAATCAAAATCTGCATGTTTATTCATACCTGATAAATCTTGGCACGCAATTCCCACAAAAGCACCTGTAAAAGCCCATGAGCCTCTAATCGCATCATCTGATAATGTACTTGCATCATAAACTTTGCCAACGGACATCCACTCTTCTTTGTTAGTAGCAAAGAAGAATCTAAGTTCTTCATAATTCACTTCTACCTTTAAATAAATACGTTTCGCATCAGCTAACAAAATGTTATCAACCTGAGACATTGACTCAGATAAATCATTATTTATGCATGCAAGAATACCTATGCACTTTCCGCCTAACTCTTCATCAGTGCTTACCCTTAAGTAATAATAATTTTCTGTGTTGTAATAGCAGATTAAGCCCGCAAGCTGTAATGTTGTTTCAGGTTCAAATTCAAGACATGTCTCAGCACAATAGATAAAGTTTTGCTGACGTCTTGCAATCATACTTTGTGTAAATTTAGAAAACATCGATTCCTTTCCATATAATCTTAAGAAACCTGGTCTTTCAGTAAGTGACATAAAAGTTTCTGCAGGAACTCTTAAGGACTGGAAATTTATATCTAATAAGTTATTATTAAAATCATCATATTGTGAAATTAATGTGTCGTCTTCATTGCTTGAGTCACTTTTACTATGGACTTCAACTTCCCACGAAGGAAGCTTATCTGTGTCAGAGGACAAATAAAGCCAATTATCTTCACGCCATTCAACCTTCTGTATAGCTGTTTCTCTTCCAAGAACGCAACGATTAGTTCCGGGAAGAGGTCTGCCACAAAGATGAATCATGAACCACTCATTATTTGGACCTTCCACAATACTAGCATGGCCTGCCTTTTGAAGAATGTTATTCATATCACTGCCGACAGAAGTGAGAATTGGATTTTGTGGATGAACTTCATATGGGCCAGCAAGGTTTTTTGAACGAGCAAGAGTTACTGCATGTTTATAACCAGTGCCCCCTTCAGCAACCATCAAGTAATAGTAGCCATTACGCTTATATATATGAGGACCCTCCGTACATCCTAACTCTGTACCTTTAAATATATTTATTACTGGCCCAACAAGGGATTTGTTTTTTGAATCATATTCCTGTAGAAGATGACCAGCAAACCTATTTTCTCCAATACGGTTATCCCATTTCATGTTTATAAGCCATTTTCTGCCATCATCATCATGAAATAAGGAAGGATCAAAGCCACTTGAATTAAGATAAACAGGTTCTGACCACTCACCACAAATATCATTAGAAGTTACTAAATAATTATGAGTATCTTTAATGTGGCCATTATTAAGTACTATTGTATATATCAAGTAAAAAGTACCATTATTATAAGATAGACATGGAGCCCAAATTCCACCTGAATCTGGCACCCCTAACATATCTAGTTGGGATACTTTGTTCAAAGGATGTGCAACAAGCTTCCAGTGTACTAAATCCTTAGAATGATGAATTTGAACCCCTGGAAACCATTCGAAAGTAGAAGTTGCAATATAGTAGTCATCCCCAGCTTTGCATATAGACGGATCTGGATTAAAGCCCTTTAGAATCGGATTTTTAACTTTTAACATACTTTTCCCCCTTAAATTAATAATTCTGTATTGGTACGATAATATTATTCCAAAATTATTCTGAAAACAATGTCATATATTATTACGCAGTGTACAATATTACTATAATTAGCTATATTTATATAGAGAAATTAATAAATAACGTATAATATTAATATGAAAGTACATCAATCTATAAATTTAGTAAGAGGTGGAAAAAATTATGAACATGGTTGAAGTAGAATTAAATCCATACCTAGTATATTGTCTATATAATGAATCAATATCTACTCAGATGCCTGGTAAAGAGTATAAATCAAGAATTACTAGATATCATGAATTGGAATTGATTACTGATGGTTATGGCACTATGAAGGTTAACGATACTGTTTATAGATTAAAACAAGGAGACTTATTTTATTATCCACCAGATACAAAAATCACTGGGACGATGCCCTACGGGTATATACTTATAATATTTGATCCTTATTTTAATAGAGAAAACTTTCTTCAATATCAAGAAGGGAGAAAATCTTTAGGCGATGATTTAGCTTGTGAAAGTAAGGTGTGCAGAAAAGAGCTGCCTATACCTTTACATATTAATGTAGATAACTTTAATATCTATAAATCTATGTTTAAGAAAATTTTTACTGGATTTGTAAAAGACAATAATACGTTGGAGAATAAAATTGCGTTGCTTCAACTTTTAGCTGAGTTAAAAACTGAGTTCTTCAAGGCGTCACATGTTAGTGCCTTTAGTACAAAATCTTATTACAAGAAAATAATTAAATGTGTAGAAATTATAGACAACGCACCTGAAATAAATTATTCTCTCGGTGAATTGGCAAGTGAAGTTGGTCTGAGCAAAAACTTCTTATGCTTTGCCTTTAAAGAAATTATAGGAGTGACAATATTCTCATTTATACATGAGAAAAGGATTGAAAAAGCAAAGACTATGCTCATAGAAACGCAGTTAAGCATAGAAGAAATTGCTCATCATTGTGGCTTCGAAAACATTTCCTACTTCTACAGAGTGTTTAGGAAGTATGCTAGAGTATCACCTTCTAACTATAGAGAGAATTACAGATTATAATTGAGAAGCAAATGAGCAGTTACGTACGAAATGTAATAAATTAATATTTCTTTGATTAAATACAAGCTTATCAGAAATGGTATGCTTGTATTCTGTTATATAACTTGTTTAAACTATGCCATATAGCAAAGAAGTATTTTTTAGATAATAAATTCTTAGTTTTTTGATTGAGAGGTATTTTAGAATTATCCTCTTCTTTAATAAACGTCATAAATTGATTTAACTTGGCCATTTTTCGAGTAGAATATTAGACTCGTATCTAACAAATCTATAAGTGTATGTTTATTATATATTTAAGAAACATAAAATAACAAACAAAAAACAAGAAATAGTTTATTTAATATTATGGTGCAATAATGGATAATTAGAGTGTACTTAATAAGTAAATTATATATAAATACTAGTTCATATATAATTTACGGAGAAGAATAGGAGGATTAGATGAATAATAATGTACAATACGCAGATAGTTCAACTAAGGTGAAAACTAATCGAAATAAAACTGCAATAATTAACAAGTATTACCCTTATCTATTAATTGCACCAACAGTCGTATTAATTATTTCTATAATGATATATCCAATATATAGAGTTTTTTATTTAAGCTTTCAAAATTATGATTTGACTAACTCTTGGGCAGATGGATTTGCTGGTTTTGGCAATTATGTAAAGCTATTCACTCAAGATACTATGTTCTTATCATCAATTGGAATTACGCTTAAATGGGTAATAAGCCAAGTTGTTTTGCAATTATTCTTTGGGATGATTGTAGCATTAATCTTAAATAAAACGTTTAAATTCAGAGGAATTGTTAGAGCAGTTTCGCTAGTGCCTTGGGCAGTTTCAGGAGTATTAGTTACAATGTTATGGTCACTTATGTTTGATCAAAACACAGGGTTAATTAATGATCTTTTAATGAAAATGCACATTATAAGTGCCCCAATTGCATGGCTTGCTGATTTAAGAACTTATTTCGGAGCAATTACAGTAGCAGAATTATGGAGAGGTATTCCATTTTTTGCAATCACTTTATTAGCTTCACTACAAGGAATTCCTGGTGAAATATACGAATCAAGTTCATTAGATGGCTGCGGACCAGTAAAAACCTTCTTTTTTATCACACTACCGTATTTAAAAGAAAGCATTGTTTTCGCAACACTATTAAGATCAATATGGGAATTCAATTCCATCGATATGATCTTCACCATGACAAATGGTGGACCAATGGATAAGACAACAACACTACCAATATACATGATGAAAACTGCAATAATTCAAGGAAATTATGGTTATGGATCAACAATAGGTGTAGTAACTTTCTTATTCTTACTTATTTTCTCATTTATATACATTAAGAAAAGTGGATTTGGAGGTGAATCTTAATGCATATCAAAACAAAGAAGCGATTATCCAATATGCTCTGTTTATACATTCCAATGATTATTATAATGATTTTAGTTTTGATTCCTTTTTTGTGGGCTTTATCGACATCATTTAAAACCCAACAGGAATTTATGTCTCCAGTAATAAAGTACTTACCGGAAAGTTTTAATTTTGATAATTATATAAGTGTTTGGACTGGAAGCAGATTCTCAAGTTATTTTGTTAATAGTTTAGTTGTATCATTAGTATCAGTAGTTTTCACTGTTATATTCTGCATATGTAATGCATGTGCATTAAGCAGATATAACTTTAAAGGAAAACAAGTATTTACAATGGTATTGCTTGGAACACAAATGATGCCGGTTATCTTATTTATAATTCCATTGTTTATGGTATTTAAAACATTGAATTTGATAGATAATCCGGTTGGGCTGATTATATTTAATGTTGTACTACAGACACCATTTAATACATTATTAATGCGTGGATTTGTCAATAATATACCAAAAGAAATTGATGAAGCTGCTATGGTAGATGGTGCAGGTAAGATAACTATTATGTTTAAAATATTAGCTCCAATGCTAAAGCCAGGTATAGTTGCAGTTGCAGCCTTTGCATTCATAGGATGCTGGAATGAATTCTTAGTAGCATTTTCATTTATGCAGACAGCAGATAATTTCACTATTCCAGTAGGGTTAAAATATATGATTGGCGAGTATAGTGTAGACTATCCATCACTAGCTGCTGGAAGTATTATTGCTTTAATTCCACCAGTTGTATTATTTGCACTCATTCAAAAGAACTTAATATCAGGACTTGGAGCAGGTGCAGTTAAAGGGTAAAAAATAAATTTTGGAGGGGAAAATATATGAAAAAAATAGTATCAATTGTTTTAGCAGCAGCTATAAGTACAAGTTTAATTTTAACAGGTTGTGGTGGTTCTAAATCGCAAGGTTCGGCCAATGGAAATTCAAAAGATAAAACAAAAGTAACATTTTGGGGGGCATCAGTAACACCTGAAAGAGAAGCTTTCTTTAAAAATTTCCAAAAGAAAGTAAGCGAAACTTATCCAGATATTGAACTTGATTTCTTAGGAGTACCAGGAGATATAGCAGCATATAGACAAAAGCTTGATGTTGCAATTGCAGCTGGTAAGGCACCAGATATTACAAATGAGTTTAGAGCCTCTTTAGTAACTAATGGTTATTATGAAGACCTTACTCCATATTTTGAAAAATGGGAAAGTAAGGATAAGATTAATCCAAGTTTAATAAAAGCCACTAAAACATTTGATCCAGCTGGGAAAGGCATTTATGCACTTCCATATAGCTCTCAAACATGGAACTTATGGGTTAGACCAGATTGGCTTAAGGAAAAGGGCTTAGAAACTCCAACAAATTGGGATCAGTTCTTCACTGATGTTGAAAAGTTAACAGATAAAGACAAAGGTCAATATGGATTAGCTATCAGAGGAGGAGCAGGTAGTGCCAATACTTTAGAAATGCTAATGTATTCGTATTCGGGAATCACTAATTATTTCACACCAGATGGAAAGAGTACAATAAATGATCCAAAGAATGTTGAATTTGTGGATAAGTATCTTGGATGCTATAATAAATTTACAGCGCAAGATGATTTAACAAAGGGTTGGACTGAACTTGCAAATTCGTTCCAATCAAGTAAATCAGGTATAGTTGTTCATAATTTAGGATCTGGTACAGCAATGGCAGGTGCATTTAAAAATGATACTACAAAATTCCAAGCTGCAAAATTCCCAGCTTCGTCTCAAGGATATGTATTACATCCAGGATTAGTACCACTCGGATTATCAATGTCTTCTAAATCAGAAAATAAAGATGCAGTATGGAAGGTTATGACTTTATATCTAAGCGAAGAAGTAAATGCAGAGTATTGCAAGTTATATGGTGAAATACCAGCTAATTTAGACGCTACAAAGGATAGTTTCTTCAAAGATACTCAATATATGTCTGTGGGTGTTGATTTAGTAACTTCTAAGGATGTTAAGTTTGCTGATACACCAACTTATTTACCAACCTATTCTAATGTTCAAGCTCAGATGGAGTCAGCAATTCAAAAAGTAATGTCTAAACAAATGACTTCAAAAGAAATGCTTGATCAATGGGCAGCTTTATTAGAAAAAGCAAAAAAAGATTATGATCAATCGGTTAAGAAATAATTAGCATTTAGATACCAATAAAACTAATCATAACTCCTCCAATCTCGAAGGGGTTATGGTTAGGATTTATATATTATAGGAATACAAAGTGAGAGAAATAATAACGGTTAAATAACTAAACTGAAAAACCAATAATAATGGTAGCTATGGCTTTTGAGGAGAAATAAGCTATGAAGGGATTATTTGAAAGAATATTTGAAAATCTATGGAGAAGACCTATTAAACAACAATTAAATATCATATATATTCCAATTATTCTAATTTCTGTTATAATAATTGGGATTTTCTCATATTCTTTTCAAATAAAGCAGATTGAAAAGAATTCATCTTTTCTGCTTGAAAATTCAATTAATCAAACAGCTATTTCGGTAAACGAGAAAATAAATATACCATTTTCTCAAATGGTATCTGAAAGCGATAGTATACCTATTGGAAATCTTTTCATGAACCGTTATTCTGAGGATAATGAATCAAAAAAGTATATGGATATTTTAGACTGTTACAATCAAATGGAATCTGTGTATTATACTATAAATCCTATGATTGATTCTATATATTTTGTAACGAACAGCGGAGTGGAAATTAGTGTATATAAAGGAGAGACTCCTGTTAATATTGGAATAAATTTTAATGAGTGGTTTAATAAGGATATATATTCACCTTCAGGATATGGATGGATAGAAAATCATTTAGATACAGTGTTCTCTGGGCAAAAGCCAAGAAGCGTTATTTCCATTGTAAAAAAGTTTGGAACAAGGGATTCAAGTAATAAAGCAATATTAATATATAACCTTAAAACAGATTACTTTACAGAATTACTAGATAAAGTTGATATCAGTCCTAATGGATACATGATAGTTATGAGTCCTGATGGGAAAGCCATGGTTAATAGTACTATGAAAACTTCTAATATAACAAAAGAGGATGTAGATAAAATTAAGAGTTATATTGAAAAAGGAAGTATTAAAGATATAGCTGTGGGAAAAGAAGAAGTTTCAATATATAGCAGTTCAGAAGAGAATTTGTGGAAGGTAGTTGGAATTGTGCCTAAAAAAGATCTACTTACTGAAGTAAATAATTTAAAAGCAGTTATAATTGTGTTTATCGGCATACTATCTATTATTTTGTTGTATATTTCTACTATATTAGCTAAAGGGGTATCAAAGCCAATAGAAATTCTTTCAGAAAAAGTTAAGGAATTTGAACTTGGAAATATTGATGTAAAGTTTGACATTGACACAGAAAATGAAGTTGGAACTTTATCAAAGGGATTAGAAAGCTTTAAAGAATCAGTGCTTGAACTTTTCAAAAAGGTAATGCAGGAAGAGAAGCAGAAATCAAAATTAGAGCTTTTAGTAATGCAGTCACAGATTAAGCCACACTTTTTATACAATACTCTTGGTTCAATTAAACACTTAGTTGATATGGGAAAGAATAAAAACGCAAGTGAAATGTGTGCAGCTTTAGCAAAGTTTTATATGATAGGTATAAGCGGGGGAAGAGATATTATTTATGTAAATGAGGAAGTAGAGCATGTTAGAAATTATCTTGTGATTCAGCAAATGAGATATGATAAGGATTTTGAGTTTTATATTAATATAAGTGATGACATCTTGAATGAAAAGATCTTAATTCTTACATTGCAGCCTATTATAGAGAATGCTATATATCATGGAATTAAAGGGAAAGAAGGTCTTGGAACCATTATTTTATCTGGGAGAAAAAAGGATAACATAATGATATTTGAAATATATGATGATGGACTAGGTATGACTGAACAAGAGTTAGATGATTTAATTAAATCAGTTAATAACTGTAGAAGTGAATATGCGTCAAATAGCTTTGGATTAAAAAACGTAAACAGCCGATTGAAATTATATTTTGGAAGTAAGGCAAAAATGAGCTTTTTTAGTGCAAAGAATGAATTCACGCAAGTTATTATAGAAATTCCTCTAGAAGCAAAGCAAAAGGGAGATGAAGGATATGTGTAGACTTTTTATTGTTGAAGATGAGGAAATTATAAGAGAAGGTATTCAAAAGAATATAGATTGGGCATCTAACCAAGTTGAAATTGTAGGAACAGCTGGAAATGGCAAGGAATGCTTAGAGAAAATAGAAATATGCATGCCAGAGGTTATATTATCAGATATAAAAATGCCTTTTATGGACGGAATGGAACTAATAGAACAGATATATGAATTGTATCCTAGGATTAAAGTAGTTCTGTTAACTGCTTTTGATGAATTTGAATATGCCAAAAAAGCATTAAATTATAAGGTGTGCCAATATGTTATGAAATATGAAGAAAATGAAAAAATACTAGATGCTGTATTAAAAGCAGGCAAAGAGTACACTGCATCATTAAATCAAATTGAAAGAATGAAGCAAAGTGAAATATTACTAGAAAATAAAGTATTAAGAGATTTATTATTTTACGAAGGCAAATATGAAGAAATGAAAGACAACTTATTAAATAGTAATATAAAGTTTTTATATAACAATTTTTTTGTCAGCGTTATCCTAAGTAGAAATATAAGCGAAAGTAAAAATAAAAAGACCTTAGTTGAAATATATAATCTATTGCAGGATAGTATTAAGAAACTGGATTGTGGAATTAATCTATATTTTTGTAAAACGGAGCAAAGATTATGTGTTATTGCTAATTTTGATGAAAATCAGTTTAGTTTACATGATAAATTCATTGGAACTCTAGATACTTTGTTAAAAGAGAAAGAGGAAGAGTGGAGCTGTAAGTTAAAAGCTGCAGTGGGAAATGTATATAAGGATTTGGAAGGGATAAGCAAATCTTATGAGGAAGCAAGTCATTCAATGTCTTTATATATAATAAGCCAATATGTAGATAATGACGGAAGAAATGTAATCGTCAACAATAATGACAATATTTCAGGATATTCTAATAAGAGAGCTGTAAATCAAATAGTAGACTATATTAAAAGCAATTATCACGAAAAAGATATATGCTTAGATACAATTGCAAAAAACGTGCATTTATCACCTGCATACGTTAGTGCAATGTTTAAAAAAGAAAAAAATATTAATATTTCAGATTATATTATAAAGATTAGAATTGAAAGGGCAAAATATCTGCTCATGACTACAGACATGAAAACTTATGAAATATCTGAGGAAATAGGATACGTAAATTCTCAATATTTTAGCGTATTATTTAAGAGAAATACAGGTGCATCGCCAACAGAATATAGGCAGAAAGCTGCTGTAAAAGTAAATTAGGAAAAAGGGAGAGGAAAGATGAACGTAATTAAAAATCCAGTGATTAAAGGATTTAATCCAGATCCATCAATATTAAGGGTTAATGAGGATTATTATATAGCAACATCAACCTTTGAATGGTTTCCGGGAATAAGCATTTATCATTCAAGGGATCTTGAACATTGGGAACTTATCACAAGCGCATTATGTGATGATAAAGCAGTTGATTTAACAGGTATCGATTCTGCCTGTGGTATTTGGGCGCCAAGCCTTACCTATGATAAAGGAACCTTTTATTTAATATATACAATAGTTTATACTAACCGTTCAAGATTTAAGGATACTCATAATTTTATGATTACAGCAAAGGATATTAAGGGACCTTGGAGTAAGCCTGTATTCTTGAATTGTTCAGGTTTTGATCCATCATTATTCCACGATGATGATGGCAGAAAGTGGATTGTTAATATGACAATTGACCATAGAATTGATAAAGAAAGATTTAGTGGTATTGTTCTGCAGGAATATGATAGTGAAAAGGAAAGATTGGTTGACACAATTTATGATATATTCAAAGGAACAGAAATAGGTAAGACAGAAGGACCAAATATAATCAAGGTTAATGGATATTATTACTTAATGTGTGCAGAAGGCGGAACTGAATTTGGACATTGTGTAACTGTTGCCCGTTCTAAAGAGTTAACAGGAAATTATGAAGTAGATCCTAAGAATCCTATGCTCACATCAAAATCAACTAGCGACTATCCAATCCAAAGAGCTGGACATGGACAGTTAATACAAGATCAAAAAGGAAATTGGTATATGGCTCATTTATGCTCAAGACCTGTTGATAATTATAGTATTTTGGGAAGAGAAACTGCTATTCAAAATATTAAACTAACTAAGGACGGATGGTTCGAAATAGACGGTATTAATGGAAGTTTACCAATGGAATTTTTTAAAACAGAGTTGAAAAGAGAAGCAGATAATAAACCAAGAAAAATCAGAGATGATTTTGATACTGAAGAATTGTGTTTAGATTTTTTAACTTTAAGAAAATCCTTTGAAAATTGCAATATGAGTTTATCTGAAAGAAAAGGATACTTAAGAATAACTGGTGGAAACTCTTTATCATCAAAATATAATCAAAACTTTTTGGCGAGAAGACAGCAGGACTTTTCTTATGAGTGTGAAGTATGTCTGGAATTTAAGCCGGAAGTTCATCAACATATGGCAGGACTCGTATGTTACTACAATAATGATAATTATCATTATTGTAAAATAAGCAGGGATGAAGCCTTAGGTCTCAGCATTTCAATTACAACTTTAAATAATAGAGAAGTTATAGATACACCTTGTATTTCTTTACCTGAAGATGCGTGTAGATTTTATATTAAGGCTAACGTAAATAGAGAAAGCCTTAAGTTTTCATATTCTATAGATGGTGAAAATTATATTGAATTAGATTATGATCTTGATATGAGAATTTTATCTGATGAACACGTTGATGGTAATGGATTTACAGGAGCTATGGTTGGAGTTAGCTGTCAGGATTTACTAGGAAATGGAATTTATGCGGATGTTGATTGGTTTGAGTATAAGGGAATCGATTAGTTAAATTATATAAGTGAAAAGCAGGGGGATAAAATTCCTATAGAATTTTTTAATATTAATTTTTTATGAAATTCTATGTTTTTTTCCACAACTATTAACGTGTTATCTTAAATCTATAATTGATTTCGTGGTTTTACTAAAGCTTAAAAAATAAATTTATACAAGCCTAATAACAATAATAGATTAGACGTAAAAGAAAACTTTGTTAAAATAATTATTTAAACATTTTAACAAAGTCTTTTTTGATATTTTAGATTACACTTTATTAGAATAAAAGCCTATTTAAACCAATAAGCAGGAACGTTCAATTAATATTCTAAAAACAATGTTACTTTGGAAAAATAAATTATATCGTAGGAGAGACAAAATGGACAAGAAATCAAATAGATTTAAAGGAAAGTTACATATAAATAAAAATCTAAAGTGTATAAAGAAATCTTTAAAAGCAAAATTAATGTTTAGTTATATAATAATAGCGTTAATATCTATATCATTAATTGCTTCATTAACGTATGTTAACAATAAAAATATTTTAACAAATAAAGTCACTGATTTATCCCAAAAGAAAAGTACACAAACTAAATTAACTTTAAATAGTCAGTTTAATGAAATACAAAATCTAACATCTCTTATTTTTGGGCAATATAACATAATTAGTTTTGATCCAAGTAATAAGGATATGGAAAACTATCAGAAACAAGTTAATATATTAGAATACATAACGTCTATAAGTTCAATAAAAAATTTCACTGATTTTGAGCTATTATATAAAGATGGAACTGCCATAGGAAAGAAGTCTGGAGACTTCAGTAGTGAAGAAAAAAATAAAACAATTTATGAAGAATTAAAAGGAAAATTAATCAGCAGTGGAAGTACAGCTACTTGGGTTACAGGTGAGAATGGAAAATATGATAAGATATATTATTTAGGACAAGTGGGTGATAATTCTATGGTTTTAACCTCCATAAGTATAGGTGAGCTTGACAAAATATATTCTGAGATTGATGATGGAAGTGGCATGGTTATGTATTTATTAGATAATGAAGATAATATAATATATTCAACAAATAAGGATACAATAGGATCAAAAATAGATAGTTTTATAAGTGATAATATTAAAGATGAAGATTCTAAGGGATTTGAGACTAGCAGTGAATTGATTACAGTAAATATATGTAATAATGGATGGAGAGTAATAAATCAAATTCCTAAAGCATACATATTGCGTGAAGTGCAAACTTCAGGAATATTAACAATAATAATTACAATTGTTTGTATTGCGATTTCAGGTATATTTGGATTAGTTTTAGCAAACAAAATATCAAGACCAATAATTAAACTTGCAGATAAAATGAAGGAAGCGGAAAAAGGCGATTTAACAGTAATAGCAGATGCCGCTGGTGAAGATGAAATTGCTCTCCTTAGTAAAAGTTTTAATTCCATGATAAATTCAATAAGTAATTTAATTCAAGAAACCAGAGATGTTTCAGGTTTTGTTACGGAGCAAACAGAAAATATGAATGAGATGTTAAAACAAACATCTCAAATCTCAGGTGACATTTCTAAGGCAATGGAAGGTATAGCTGGAGGGACGGTAGAGCAGGCAAATCAGTTAGAAGACACTGTTTCAAAAATGAGCAAATTAGATCAAAGTATTAATAATATAATAAGAGGAATTTCAAGTGTAACTGAAATATTAAATGGAACAAAAGATATTGGAGATAAATCCCTAAACATAATGAAAAGCTTAGAAATTAAAACTAATCATACTAACGAGATAATGGAAGAAATAACTTCTAATATAGAGATTCTTGCACAAAGCATAACAGAGATAGCGCAAGTAATTGATATTATTAAAGGAATAAGTGAAGAAACAAATCTTCTATCATTAAATGCAAGCATAGAGGCGGCACGAGCAGGAGAAAGCGGTAGGGGCTTTGCAGTAGTAGCCGAGCAGGTAAAGAAACTTGCAGAAGAATCTAAGGAATCAACTGAGAGTATAAATAGAGTAATTAAAAATATATATGGTAAGGCAAACTCAACTAAAAATCTCATAGGTAATTCTAGAAAAGTGTTCGAGGAACAGGCAGAAGCAGTTATCTTTGCTAATAATTCCTTTACAGATATAATACATTCAACAGAAAAGATAAATAGTCAGATAAAAAATATTGAGGATTTAATGAAGGAAATAGATTTGCAGAAAAATGAAACTCTGCAATTGGCTAATAAAATAAAGTTAATTACAGAAAATTCAGCTGCAAATTCAGAAGAAGTATTAGCAGCTACGGAAGCTCAGGTTACTAGTGCTGAAACTTTAGAATCGGACTCTGTTAAGTTATATGATATAGTTAAAAAATTAGAGAGAAGCGTGAATCTTTTCAAGGTGAAGTAGTAACTATATACATAGTTATAGTTTTTATTTTATTAGGTTCTCTAATGACTAATAAAACAAATAGTTATGCAATATATCTGAAATACTTTAAATAAAGTACTAATGAAATTATAAAATCCAAGGTTTAAAATTAACCTTGGAGCATGTGAAAGTTTTTCTGTAAATAGCTTTCTATGATAATAATTTAGTAAGATATATGGCTCAATTACAAGCTATATATCTTATTTTTAATATAAGTTAAGTTTAATTGCATGTCAATAACACCCTTGAAAAAGAGCGTTTTTTTGATTATTATTTATAAACGACCTTCATACATGATTGAAAGTTCTCCATAAACCTTACCCCAGTTTTTGAGGGGCATAGTCCATTTTTTTGTAGCTTCAAATGTTGCTAAATATAAAGCTTTTAACAAAGCTGTATCGGTTGGGAAAACACTTCTTTGTCTATTTAGCCTACGATAAGTACAATTCAAACTCTCTATTACATTTGTTGTATAGATTACTTTTCTTACCTAAGCAGAAAATTTGAATATAGGACTTATTACATCCCAATTAACAGACCAACTTTTCATTTTCGCGCATTGCTGTTTTCACTTCGTTGGTATGGTTGATACCCAAAGTGATTGTCCATTTCAGATTCGAGCATGCTCTGAATAGTACCTCCTAATAGATCTTTTAATGCATCTTGAATATCTTCTGTCGACTCAATGTCATATTCCTCCAATAGTGCCTGAATAATATTCTTTTTTCATTGACTCATTGTTTCTCTTTTTCTTGACATAAAAATAGCCTCCTATGATATTTTTATTTTATCATAGAAAGCCATTAATTCTATTAATTTACAGACTTTTTCACAGTCTCAATTAGAATGAATTTATAATTCATTTTGATTAATCCACGATTATTTCTTATAATCATAGTAAGGTAATCTAATTGTATTTCCAGTATCATCAAATTTATAATTTGTTCCACTGAGAGGAGTTTTACCTGAGACTAAATTCAATCCAATCGTATAAATAGCGTCTGCCCCAAGATTAGTATTTTGAGAAACAGTACCTGTCATTATACCTTTTTTAATTAATTCCATAGCTTCCGGCAAACCATCAACGCCAACAACTGGAATATATTTTGATTTATCACCTTTGTTAAATCCATATTTTTGCAGTGCTTCAATAGCCCCTATTGCCATGGCATCATTATTTGCGATTATTGCTTCAATTTTATTATCATAATTCAAATATAGTGATTCTATAGCCTCCCTTGCACATTCTTGATTCCAATTACAAAAGTTTACTGAAAGTTGCTGAGTTTTTATTCCAGCATCATTAAGTGTTTGAATAGAATATTTAGTTCTTGCTGTTGCTGGTGGATTGTTAATTGGACCATGTAGCATAATATACTGCAATATATTATCATTATTTTTATCTATAGCTCCTTTATTATTATTCCATTCATCGATAAGAACTTTTCCTTGCAGAGTACCAGCTTGTTGATTATCTCCACCTATAATAACAGCTCTATTATAGGAGCTAACAAATTTCGTTAGGGGGGTAGGTGAATCTGAGTACAAAATTATCGGAATATTTTTTGAAATTATTTTATTAAAGATATTCGTTACTTCATCTACGTTTGAAGTGACTAAACTTATTACGAAAAGGTCAAAATCTTCATTAAATGCTTGATCAATACTTTCGTTTTGAGTAGCTTGATTTTTTTTCGCATCAAAAAAAGTAAAGTTAACTTTATTCTCATTTTCTTTCTGAATATTTTCTAAATTTTCTTTCGTATGAGAAAGATATAAATCGTCAAAAGAAAATAGGAATACCGCCACCTTAACTGGATTTTGGCTAGCACCATTTAGGCTGGCATATGAAGTATTTTTAATACTATGTAGCAATAATATAGTAATAATAATAAAGGATAATACCTTTTTTAATAGTTTCATTGTTATCCTCCGAACTGTTATTTTAAATTTAGATATCTAGTATTAGGTTGTCGTTTGACTAAAAATTTATTCTTTTTAAATAAAAAATCATTTAGTAGGATTTACAAAGTCATTTTTTATTTATGCTATTTTATGGATAATAATATATTGACAACGTTTTATTTAAGTGATAAGATTAGTTTAACGTAAAACCTTGATGCTTTTTTTATTTTGTAAATAATGAAAACGTTATTGAATTTAGTTTTTATGAGGGGACAAGTTATTGTTGAATGACATTTTTAAGGAGATAGAAAATCATAATATGTAAGGTTTAACGTTAAACGAAAAAATCTTATTATGAAGAAGAGGAAGGGGAAAGACTATGAAAAGATTAAAAAAAATATCTAGTATTGTGTTGATTGCAGCAGTAGCAGCTACATTATTTACAGGTTGTGGTTCAAAGACACAAAGTTCAAGTACTTCAGGAGGTTCTGATAAGAAGATTCAATTAAAGATGGGTCTCTGGCCAGAGGATACATTAAAAGATGAGATCGAATTACACAAGGGATATAAAGCGAAGTTAGAAAAGAAAGATACTAATGTTGAGGTTGTTCCTAATTATTATAAGTATTCTACAGAAACATTTGTACCTATGGCCGAAGCAGGAAATTTACCAACTGTATTTGAGACTTGGTATACAGAACCACAAAAGCTTATTAAAGGTGGATATGTTGCTGATATAACTGATATATTGAAAAAACGTGGCTGGGATACAGCTATTAATCCACAAATTAAGAAACTTCTATCTGATAGCAATGGAAGAATTTATGGTATCCCACGTGATGGATATGCGTTAGGTGTTATGGCTAATGTTGAATTATTCAATAAAGCTGGCTTAGTTGATAAAGATGGACATCCAATTATTCCAAAAACATGGGATGAATTAGCTAAAACGGCACAAACAATTAAACAAAAAACAGGAAGTGCAGGATTTTGTCTTTTAGCTAAGGACGCAGCAGGTGGTTGGCATTTCTCTAATATCGCCTGGGCATTTGGTGCTACCTTATGTACTTTAGATTCAAATGGTAAATATAAATCAAACATTGATAGTAAAGAAGCTATAGCAGCAATGAATTATGTTAAAGACTTAAAATGGAAATATGATTGTCTTACTGCTGATCCAACAAATGAAGATTGGGGTACAGGTTTTTCTGAACTAGGTACAGGTGCGGCAGGTATGTATATTGCTGCTAACGATGCCGTAAATCAACCTACTGAAAATAATGGTCTTCCTGCAAAGGATTTAGCGATGTTTGCAATACCAGCAGGTCCAAATGGTGCCCAATTCTCATTAACTGGTGGAACACCTTATATGTTTGCTAAAAATGCCACAGAAGAAGAAATAAATGCAGCTTTAGATTACATTGAAATCATGGGTAAAGCTCCTACTGCAACAGAAGATTCAATTGCAGGTATGGAAGCAGATGCTAAAAATAAAGTTGACAGTGGAGTTCCAGTTATTAAAAGATTCCCATGCTGGGTTAACAAGGATGTAATGGATGCACAAGATAAAGTAATTAAAGATCATAGTAATGTTGATGATAAAATGTACAGCTCATATTTTGATGCAATTTCTAAAGATGGAAATCTTCGTATGGAAGAACCGGGTTCAGCACAAGATTTATATACAGAATTAACAAAGGTAATACAAGCAGTTGTCACTAATAAAGATGCGGATGTGGCAGCTTTAATGAAGCAAGCTAATGATAATTATCAAAAAATATTAGATGAAAAGATTAATAAATAATTATATTTTAATTTCAAAATAAGTTCGCTTGTTAATATCTACTTAATTCTAGAAGAGGGAATTCTTTATTGGAATTCCACTCTTCATTAAAAAAATTCAGGAGGTGAAAAAAGTGGAAAAAATATCACAAAAGATAGTATTAGCCGATGAAAAAAAACCAATTAAGGTTAAGAACAAATTTTTAAAGAAAAATGATTTAATTGGATGGATGATCATGCTTCCTACACTTATTTTATTTGCTTTTTTTGTATGGGATCCATTAATAGAAAACATCAGACTTTCGTTATATAAAGCAGATGGTATAAGACTTGTAAAATTTGTTGGTTTAGACAATTACTTTGGCATATTAAAACACCCAGATTTTTTTGCAGCTTTTAAAAATACTTTTGTTTACATTGGTTGGTCTTTAGTTATTGGTTTCATTTTTCCTATTATTATAGCAATTCTTATAAGTGAAACTGTTCATTTAAAGGGCCTTTTAAGAGTAGGTATATATTTTCCTAATATTATGCCAGGACTTGCAACTGTTATTATGTGGGGATTTTTCTTTAAACCTGGCCCAACGGGTACATTAAATATTTTGCTAGAGAAGATAGGTGTAAATCCACAGATATGGTTAACAAATCCAAGCTTAACAATTCCTCTTATTGTAATAAGTATGACTTGGAAGAGTGCAGGTGCTACAGCTTTGATTTACTTAGCAGGTATAAGCGGTATTAATCCAGAATTATATGAAGCTGCTACAATTGATGGAACCACAGTACTACAAAGAATAAGGCATATTACTTTACCAAAAATATTTTCACTTGCGAAAACAATGCTTATTCTTCAAATAATATCAGTATTCCAAATTTTATATGAACCAATGGTTATGACAAATGGAGGTCCTAACAATGCAAGTATTTCAATAATGCAATTAGTTTATAATTTCGCGTTTAAAGATTATAATTTTCCAGCAGCGGCGGCATTATCAGTTGTCGTATGTATAGTGCTTATAGTATTAAGTGGAATATATTTTAAGTTAACCTCAAGTGAAAAACAATAGGAAGGAGATAAGGTAATGTTTTTTAGTAAATATGAAGAGAAACAAGATGGAGCAATTCGTTATTATGACGTTAAATCTACTAAAACAAAGATTCTTTGTATAGTCATTTTTATACTATGTTTATTAATGGTTTTAGCATGTTTATTTCCTTCCATATGGGTATTTTTAGCCAGTTTTAAGGATATTAAGGAGTTTAGAATAGAAGCTACTATACTTCCTAAACTTTTTGATATGCAAAAATATGCTGAGACTTGGGACAAATTAAATTTTGTCAAATATTACGCTAACTCGGCCATAGTTGTGGTAGGAAGTGTTATATGCTCAGTGATATTTAATGGTCTCTTAGCCTATGTACTTGCAATAATTAAGCCTAAAGGACACAAGATTGTATTAGGTCTTATTATGTGGAGTTTGTTAATTCCAGCAACTTCAAGTATTGTTGCGTTATTTGTAAATATAAACAAAATAGGCTTAAATGATTCGTTTATTCCATTATGGCTTGTATTTGGAGCAAATGCATTTTATGTAGTGTTATTTAAAAACTTTTTTGAAGGTTTACCAAAGGAATTGATTGAAGCAGCAAAGATAGATGGATGTGGATTACTTAGGATATTTTTAAGAATAATATTGCCACTTTCTAGACCAATTGTTATGGTAGTTGTTATTTTTACGATTACAGCAGCATGGTCAGATTTCTTATTACCATATTTAGTACTTAACGGTACTGAGAAAGAAACTGTTATGGTTAAATTATTCGCATATCACAATTCTAATAAGGTTAATGATATAGATATGCTAAGGGCTGTAGCGTTCTCAATTATTCCACCAATTATTTTATTTACAATATTCCAAAAACAAATTACAGATGGTGCCACAGCAGGTGCAGTAAAGGAGTAAGAGATATGGCAAAAATTGCAGATAAATATTATATTACAGATCCGTGGAAAGTTATAGAAGAAGGATTTTATAAAGATTATTCTGAAGTATCAGAATCTATATTTTCTCTTGGAAATGAGTATATGGGAGTTAGAGGGTATTTTGAAGAAGGATATAGTGGAGATAGTCTCGTTGGAAGTTACTTTAATGGTGTATATGAAGAACAGGAAGTAGATGGTCCTTCATATAAAGGAATAATAAAAAAGACTGAATTTATGGTCAATTCAGTAGATTGGTTATATACCAATATAATTATTGATGGCGAAAAACTAGATATAAATAAATGCAATATTAAAACTTTTAAAAGAGAACTTGATTTAAAAACAGGTATTTTAAGTCGTTCATTTATATGGAGTACAAATAGTGGAAAAGAATTAATATTAGAATTCGAGCGCTTTTTGTCAATGGAAAATGCTCATTTAGCAGGACAAAGAATAAGTATTACTCCAATTAATTTTAATGGAGAAATTACAATTATTTCAGGCTTAGATTTTAGTAATATTCATCATATGGCAGGTGAAAACTTGTGGAAATGCAGTAATAGTGATAGTGGAAAAGACTGGTTAAGTATACTCGGAACAACAATAAATACAAATCAAAATGTATTTTCAGCGTGTAGTTTTGATTGTAAGTATAAAACTGAGGAAAATATTAGTGAAGAAAAGAAGATATTAAAAAAATATACAATTGACCTAGTTAAAGGCGAGAAAACTATCTTTACTAAAGTTATAAATAACTTAGTTAATAAAAATGGAAAAGAACTATCATTTAATGAGTTTAAGGATAAATGTGAAAAAGAAAAGAAAAATGTTAAAACACTTAGTTATGATGATATTAAAAATAAAAGTATAGCTTGGTGGGACAAGATATGGACGGAATCAGATATTGCCATTGATGGAGACGAGTTAAACCAACAAGGTATAAGATTCTGTATATTCCAAATGCATCAAACCTACCATGGAGCGGAACCAGGCAATATAATAGGTGCTAAGGGCCTAACTGGAGAAGCTTATAGTGGTAATTCCTTTTGGGATACTGAGGCCTATTGCCTACCATTCTATATTTTTAGCAACGTTGAAGCAGCTAAATATCTATTAAGGTATAGAATGATAACTTTGCCAGAGGCACAAGAAAGAGCAAAAGAGTTAGATTGTGAAGGAGCATTTTTCCCAATAGCAACTATTAGTGGAAGAGAATGTTGTAACCTATGGCAGCATGCAAGTTTACAACTTCAAGCTTCAACAGCAGTTGCTTATGGAATATGGCATTATGAAAATATTACAGGAGATGAAGAATTCGTATTTGAAACAGGGATTACACTTCTTATAGAAATAAGCAGGATGCTTGTTACTAGAGGAGACTGGAATGGAGATAAAACTAGATATGGATATTATGGCGTAATGGGTCCTGATGAATTTCAAATGATGGTTAATAACAACTGTTACACAAACTATATGGGTAAAACTACTCTTAAATATACCTTAGATGTACTAAAAAGATTAGAAAATAAAAATCGAGGATTATATGACAATATAATAGTGCAATTTAATGTTAAACAAGAGGAAATAATAAATTGGCATATTATAGCTAATAAAATGTACATTCCTTATGATGAGAAAACTAAGCTTTTTGAGCAGCATGAAGGGTATTTTAATTTACCACATATAGATGTAGATAAAATTCCAGTTAAAGATTTTCCATTATACCATAACTGGACATATGATAGAATTTACCGAAATGATATGATTAAGCAACCTGATGTTCTAATGTTAATGTTCTTATATAATAGCAGATTTACAGAGGAACAGATAAGAGCTAATTATGAATATTACGAACCTCGTTGTATTCATGAAAGTTCACTTTCTCCATCAGTGCATTCAATTATAGCAGCTCAACTAAAGAAGCATAAGGAAGCCTATGAATTCTTTGGGTTTGCAACAAGAATGGATTTAGACAATTATAATCGTAATACACGAGAAGGATTACATACAACTTCTATAGCTGGAGCTTGGATGAACATCTTGTATGGTTTTGGAGGAATGCGCTCTGATAAAGAACTATTGAGCTTTACCCCATCTATTCCTAAAGAATGGAACGGATATTCCTTTAGATTATGTTATAACAATGATGTAATTGTAGTTGAAATAAATAAAGAAACTGCAAGTTTATATACCTTAAAGGGTACAAAGCTCAAGGTTGAAATATATGGAGAAGTAATTTCTTTAGGTAATGAAAAGACATCTATTAATATACCAATTGAGTGGAGAGGATAGAATGATAAATTGGTTGATTGAAGAAAATCAATATAATAAAGATAGAATATCTGAAAATGGAAATAAGTTTCTAATAGGTAATGGATATCTTGGAATAAGAGGTACATTACCTGAATATGAAAAAGAACAATTTACGGCTATTAACTTGTCAGGAATTTATGATCAGGTTGGAGATTCCTGGAGAGAGCCATTAAATGCACCCAATGCTTTATTTACCTTTATTGAATATGATGGACAGGAATATCGTCTGCCAAAGATTGAGCCATTTAGTAATAAACTAACCTTAGACTATAGACATGGAATATTTAAAGCAGAAACAATTTTTAATACTCCTAAGGGGAAATTAAGAATTGTAGCAGAAAGATTTGCAGGAATGGTTCATAAACATTCAATTTTGATGAAATATAGTGTTACTTGTGAAGGTAAGGGAAACCTCAATATATTTACAGGTATTGATGGTGACGTTTGGGATATTAATGGTCCCCATTATGATGATGTTACATGCAGCGTGGAGGAAAATACATTAATTGAAAATGCATTAACTCATGAAAATAAAGACAAGGTATATACATGTGAAAAAGTCAAATATGATTTTGATGGGAATGAAGAAAAAGTAGAAAAGAATAATAAAATACTTAGAAAAATAAATGTTAATACAATTGAACAAACAAGTTATACATTATATAAATTTATAAGTGTATATACGAGCAAGGATTGCAGCGATGCATTAGAAAAAGCTAAATTGCTAACACAGGATCTATTTAATAGAGGTTATAGTCAATTACTAGAAGAGCATAAAAAGGAATGGGATAAGCTTTGGGAAATTTCTGAAGTTACTATTGAAGGCGATGATAAGGCAATGGAAGCCCTTAATTATTCCTTGTACCATCTCCATTGTATAGCTCCAAGACATTCTAACAGCCTCTCCATTGCAGCAAGAGGATTATCTGGACAGACCTACAAGGGCGCAGTATTTTGGGATACAGAAATGTTTATGCTGGATTTCTATTTAAAGACAGAGCCAAAGGTAGCAAAAGCTTTGCTGAAATATCGAATAGATACTTTAGAAGGTGCTAGAAAAAAAGCAAAAGCCTATGGCTATAAAGGAGCTTTTTATGCATGGGAAAGTCAAGAAGGCGGGTATGATGCATGTTCGGATTATAATGTGACGGATGTATTTACAGGACGACCAATGAGGACATATTTTAAAGATAAACAAATTCATATTTCGGCAGCCATAGTATTTGGCATTATGAAATATGTTAAGCAGACTGGTAATTATGATTTACTCTTTGAGGGTGGAAGTAAGGTAATTATTGAGTGCGCAGAATTTTACCACGATTTATTACTTACTAAGGTTGGGTCAGAAGTATATGAGCTTAGAGATGTAATTGGACCTGATGAATACCATGAGAGAGTTAATAATAATGCTTATACTAATAGAATGGCCAAGTTTACCTTTGAAAGCGCAATTAAGGTTATTAAGATGGCTGAAGATAAAAATTTAGAGTTAAAAAATGAATATAGCTTAGGCCAATTACTAAAAAAATTCTCTGACGCAGCTAAAAAGCTATATATACCAATACCTGATGACAAAACTATGATAATTCCACAATTTGATGGCTATGAAGACTTAGAAGACATAGAGATTAATAAATTGAAAGAAAGATTATTAAATGAAAAAGAATACTGGGGTGGTGCATATGGAATAGCATCTCATACAAAAGTTATAAAGCAAGCAGACGTTATAACAATGCTAAACTTGTTCCATGAAGATTATAATGAGGAAATTTTGCTTAAGAATTGGAATTATTATGAACCTAGAACGGAGCATGGATCATCCTTAAGTGCTTGCATGTATGCACTGGTAGCCTGCAAATGTGGAATGCCTGAAAAAGCATACCCATTTTTCTTAAAGTCAGCACTTCCAGATATATTGGGTAATGGAAAGCAATGGGCTGGGCTTATTTATATAGGTGGAACTCATCCAGCATCTTCAGGAGGAGCATATATGACAGCTATAGAAGGTTTTGGAGGTATATATTTTGAAGATGGAGAGGTTAAAGCAAAACCATGTATGCCAGCTAATTGGAAGAAATTAAGTTTCAAAATCGCGTATTTAAACAACCTATACGAAGTGATTATAAGTGATAATAAAGCAGATATAAAAGTAATTCAGTAGAGAAATATTTCCCTACTGAATTTATGGAAGGGTTATTACACTTTCACGTTCAACAAGCCTGATAGGAAGAATGGTTTCTTTATTAGTCATAGTACTTTTTTCAAGCTTGTCAATCATATAGTTTACAGCAAGTCTTCCTTTTAGAGAGGCATCCTGATGAATAGTAGTTAAGGCTGGTGATATTAAATTACATAAATTAATATCATCAAAACCTATAATGGATATATCTTCAGGAACTCTTTTACCAGCTTGTTTAATTCCAGTAATTATACCAGCAGCTAGTATATCTGCAGTAGCGAAGATGGCAGTAAAATCATTTCTTTTAGCTAAAGAGTTACCTAGTGCAATAGTAGTTGTTGTATCAAGTTCCTGTTCAAATACAAGATCAGCATTAAATTTTATTTTAGCATCTGAAAGTGCTTTCTTGTACCCCTCAAAACGCTCTGATACAACACCTTTATATTTGATTGTTGGTGATGCAAAGGCGATGCTCTTATGTCCATGATCAATAAGATATTTTGTTGCTATGTAACCGCCATTAAAATCTTCAAGACTGACATTGCAGATATTAGGATTAGAAATGTAACTATCTATTAATACAACTGGAATATGAAGTTTGGTTAATACATTATAAAAATCATCTTCGAAAATACCAGCTAAGATTAAACCGTCAAGATTCCAATTTCTAAGAAAAAAGTCTAAGTCTTGACTTGTTTCTACAGTACGTAACATTAAATAGTAACCATTTTCTCGCAAAGTGGATTCAATGGCACCTATAAATAAAGAATGAAAGGGATCTTCCATAAAGTTTTTGTTATGATCGGTGACAATGTGGTTTATTACACCTATAACCTTTGAAGAATTAGAGACTAAAGAACGCGCTGACATGTTTGGAACATATCCGAGATCTTCTATAGCTTTATTAATTTTAAGTATTGTTTCTGCTGAAACACGACCAGGTCTACCATGAATTACATTAGAAACAGTAGTACAACTTACGCCAACAACCTTGGCTATATCTTTAATTGTTGCCATGATTTATTCACCCCTTTGGGAAGTTTAATGTTAAACCTTGCTAATATTTTAACACTAATAAATTAAATTGTATAGTTTTAAGAAAAGGAGAAAATAAAAATGATTAGAGGAGTAATTTTTGACCTAGATGGAGTATTAGTATCAACTGATGAAATGCATTTTCAGGCATGGAGCATGTTGGCTAAGAAATTAGGTATTACTAATTTCACGAAAGAAGATAATGAAAGACAAAAAGGAGTAAGTAGAATGGAATCTTTAGAAGTAGTCCTTACAAAGGGAAAGGTTATCTATTCTAAAGAAGAAAAAGAAAAGTTTGCGGAAGAAAAGAATAATTATTATGTTGAATTATTACAAACTCTAGACTCAAAGGCTGTTTTAAAAGATGTAATTGAAACTTTAGAGATGCTAAAGGAAAGAGGAATAAAAATAGGAGTGGGTTCTGTAAGTAAAAATACTCCTTTAATTATAGAAAAAACGGGCTTAGGAAAATATATTGATGAGATAAGCTGCGGCCTTGATATTACAAAATCAAAACCTGATCCTGAAGTGTTTATAGTGGCTGCTCAAAAGTTAAATTTAAGAAACGAAGAATGCCTTGTAGTTGAAGATTCAAAGGTTGGAGTAGTAGCAGCAAGAGCTTGTCATATGAGATCCCTTGGGGTTGGATCAGAACATGATAGACTTGGTGCTGATTACAATGCATTAACTATGCAGAGTAACTTAGATTGGAATGTATTACTTGAATAAAGTTAATTCATATATTAAAGGACTTTGTATGATTTCATAGGAAGATTATTAAAAAAATTAATAGAAATTTTGTCTTCTAAACACGAGGAGGCTCTTATGAAGAAATTTTTAAAATCCTCAAATAATACAACTAAATCAGTAAAACGAAAAAACTTAAAAAGAAAATTATTGCTCAGTTATATACTAATTGCATTTATTCCAGTAGCACTTATATCTACACTGACATATATGAACACTAAACGTTCTTTAACAAGCAAGGTTAGTGAACTTTCTAGAAATGTAAATACTCAGACTCAATTAAATATTGATAAGTATTTAATTGGATTAGAGGATTCAGTTACCATAGCATTAGCTGATAATGATGTAATGAATATAAATCCTGCTGTTATAACAGATAATAGTTACTTAGTAACCAAAAATAAAATACAAGCATACTTGAAATCTTTAGGCTTATTAAATAACTGCACAGATTTTGCTTTGGTTTATGAAAATGGATCTATTATAGGTACAACCTCAAATATTACAAGTAAACTCTTTAATTTGAAAACAATATATTTAGATTTAAATAGTAGGGTAGCTAATAGTCCAAACAAATCCATATGGTTCACAGGAATAAATAATAATTTTAGCAAGATTTTTTATATTAAAAAGTTAAAAGAAAATTCTTTATTGCTTGCATCAGTTAATACGGATGAATTAGACAGTATATTTAATAAATTACAAGGTATTAATAACACTACATATTCTTTAATTGATGGGGAGGAAAAAGTTCTTTATTCTACAAATAAAGAACTTATAGCTAAACCTATTAATATTGTGGTTCCTTCAGATTCCTCGGGACAAGTTTTAGATAAAGATAATTTAATATTATATACAACCTGCAATAACGGCTGGCGATTGGTTAGTGAAACTCCCAATAAATACATATTTAGTGAACTTTCAAATACTGCCACATTTACTTGTGTTATAAGTATATTATGTATGCTTATGGCAGTACTTATAGGTAGAGTTATCGCTAAGAGAATATCAAATCCTATTAATAACTTAGCCAATAAAATTAAGGAAGTTGCAAATGGAGATTTAACAGTTAAAACTGATATTTATACTAATGATGAAATTGGAGAGTTGAGTGATAGCTTTAATACAATGGTTGGTAAAATATGTGTATTAATTAGGAATACTAGACAAGTAGTTGATACTGTTGTTAAGGAGTCAAAGAAAGTAAGTGAAATGTCCAACGAATCACAAGAAATTTCAAAAAATATCTCACTTGCAATGCATGGAATTGCTGGTGGCTCCTGTAATCAACTATCAGAATTAAATAGCACTATTGATGCAATGAATAGCTTAGCAGAACGTATAAGAAATATAAGTTTAAATGTATCAGGCGTTTCACGTACTTCTATGGATACAAAAGAGGTGGGAGATAGATCACTTAAGATAATAAAAGAGCTTCAAATCAAAACAAAGGATATAAATGAAGTAGTGGATAATATCACAGCAAATACTGAAATATTAACAATCAGCATTGGAGAAATTGAAAAGGTAATTGTAATAATTAATGATTTAAACGAACAAACAAATTTACTTTCGCTAAATGCTAGTATAGAAGCAGTTAGAGCAGGTGAGCATGGAAAAGGCTTTGCTGTTGTGGCTGAAGAAGTAAGAAAATTAGCAGAGCAGTCTAAAGAATCAACTAAGGATATATATGAAGTTATTAAAAAGATATATGCTAAAGCTAATCTTACTAGAAATCTTGTAGAGAATTCAAAGAACGTATTTAAAGAGCAATCTGATGCAGTCGAATTTGCAAACAAATCCTTCATAAATATTATTGAAGCAACTGAGAATGTTGCTCAGGCAATAGGGACGATTGAAAGCTTAATGAAAGAAGCTGATCTTCAAAAAGATAAAACAATTGAATATGCAAATGAGATTAAAGCTATTACTGAAAACTTTTCAGCGAATACAGAAGAAGTATTAGCAGCCTCTGAAGAACAGGAGAATAATGCAGAGAAGCTTAAAATGTATTCAAATATCTTTAATGATTCTGTTAATGGATTAGAAGAGAGCTTAAATGTTTTTAAAATTTAAATTATTTAATAAATAGTAAGGAGATAAAAAGAATAAACGGTTTACAATCTTTAAAAATGAATGATTTGGAGAAATATATAGATAAAAGTTAAAAATACAGATTATGTTGTTGTAATTGATATAGCAAAAGCTTTAGGATATAAAATCACAACGGAATAGATTTTAAGAAACTACCCCCATGTCGTGAAACACGACATGGGGGTAGTTATATTATAAAAGAGAAAAGCAGAGGGAAGATTAGTAATAATGCATAAAGAAAAGGCTATAGTTATAAATTCAAAGGGATGTGGGATGGAAGTATAATCAAAAAACAAGATATCATTTAAATGAAATTGGAAATATAATGTAGCCGCAGAGCAGGCCAGCCGTCTTACAGGTAGTCGTGACTAATAAATCATTAAAATCTTTATACAATCTTTATACAAAGACAAGCATTTTAATCCAATCTTTATACATTTAGTAGTATCATTCATATATAAAATCTAATTCCTAAAGGAAACAGCAATGTTGGATTTTGTTTGCATAATATCAATAATTTTTATTAGCTCCAATTATAATTTTGTTTTTTAGATATTTAGGTTACTCACTATGAAATGAGGTGGATACAATGAAAAAGATAGCTTATATTCTTTTATTTTTTATAATGATTAATATTTTTATATCAGGTTCAACTAATGATCCTTATAGTGGTAAATATAAAACTTCGGATAATACAATTTTAGAACTTACTTCAAATGGAAGATGCAAGGTTATAGATAATTTTTATAAGGATGTATTTTACACCTATGGTGAATACACAATAGAAGATAATGAGATAAAAATAACTTTTGATAAAGATAAACGAAATTATTTAAATGTTGAAAGTTTAAAAGGCAAAGTTAAAGGAAGTAGTATAGAATTTTATGATTATACACAAGATGGAAAAGAGTGGGTATATTCAAAAATAGAATAATCCTAGTTTTATTTTATATACTCCTATATAATTTTAGTGAAAAGAAATTAAAATTAACTGAAGTTAGGAGTGATTTAAATAGATATTGATAAAAGACGAAATCCAGATTATCTTTTAAATCAAATAAATAAAGAAGAAAAGGAGTCTTCGGTGGGGAAACTCAAGATATTTTTTGGGTATGCAGCTGGCGTTGGGAAAAGTTATGCCATGCTTATGGAAGCTCATGATATGAAAAAATTAGGGCATGACATAGTAATTGGATATATTGAACCTGATGCGAGGCCGGAAACTATGGCACTAGTAAAGGGGATTGAAAATTTAGATAATAAAATAATTGAATATAAAGGAATGAACTTAAAGGAATTTGATTTAGATAAAGCGCTTATTAGAAAACCTGAAATAATTTTAGTTGATGAGTTAGCACATACTAATGTAATCACTCAAAGACATAGAAAAAGATGGCAGGATATAGAAGAGCTTTTAGAAGCAGGGATAGATGTTTATACTACTTTGAATGTTCAGCATATTGAGAGCTTAAATGATATTGTTGAAAGTATAACTCATATTTCTGTGAGAGAAACAATTCCGGATAAGATATTTGATGAAGCTAATAAGGTAGAGTTAATTGATATTGAACCTGATGAACTTCTAAAGAGATTTAGTGATGGAAAAGTATATGGTACGGAGCAAACTAGGAATGACATAAATAACTTTTTTACTAAGAATAATTTATATGCTCTTAGAGAAATTGCTTTAAGAAGAACGGCAGATAGAGTAAATTATGAAGTTGAAAGTGTACGATTATCAAAAGAACAGATAACTGTAATGCCAACATCAGATGCAATACTTGCATGTATTTCTCCATCACCATCGTCTTTAAGAGTAATAAGAACAGCTACAAGAATGGCAGAAGCACATCATTCCAAATGGATAGCATTTTATGTTGAAATGACAAAGTCACAAAACTTAAGCGAGGAAGATAGAAAAAGATTAAGTGAACACTTTAATTTAGCAGAGCAGTTAGGCGGAGAAGTAGTAACTGTTCATAGTGACAATATAATTGAGCAAATAATCCAATATGCTAAATTTAGAAATGTTACTAAAATTATTATAGGTAAAAATCACAAAAAGCCAAATGTTTTTTCTCGTTTTTATGCACGAGATATAGTAGATAAGCTTATGGAATCCAATTCTTATATAGATGTGTATGTTATACCAAATTCAATAACAATTGAAAGAAATGGAACCTCTACTAAAAAGAAGAAGATTAAATTTAATTTATCGCTTAAAGAAATTTTGATATCGAGTTTAATTATGTTAATTTCTGCGTTAGCTACATTATTAATTGATTATTTAGACTATGGTGAAGCTAATATTATTATGATTTTTATTTTAGGAGTTATTATTGTAAATATTAAAACAAGAGGATATATTTTAGGATTTATATGTTCTGCAATTAGCGTAGTTTTATTTAATTATCTTTTTACAGAACCTCGATATTCATTGCAATTTTATGATAAAAGCTATTTGGTTACATTTCCGATAATGCTGATAGTAGCTTTTACAATAGGTACGCTTACAAACAAGATAAGAAGAGAAGCAGAAAATTCTTTAGCAAGAGAAAATACAACTCAAATTTTATATAGAGTAAGCAGAAAATTATTAAGTGCAACAGGTACTGCAGATGTTATAGGCATAGGTATAAAATATTTATCAAGGTTACTAGAAAGAACCGTTATCTGCTACTTGGCACAAGAAAATAAACTATCAGCTCCATTTACTTATACAGCTATTAAAGGAGAAAAAGATAGAAGTTTATTAAATAAGGATGAAGAAGCTGTTGCCTATTGGACATTTGTTAATGATAAAGAATCAGGTGCAGGTACTAATACTTTTTATGGGGCAAAGGGATATTATATTCCCTTAAAAAGTCATGGGAGAATATTAGGTGTATTGGGGATTTCGTGCATTAATGGAACTTTAAAACCTAAACAAAAATTTATATTTGAAACAGTTGCTAGTCAAATTTACATAGCATTAGATAGAGAAATTCTTGCAGAAACTCAAAAGAAGTCTAATTTAGAAATTGAAAGTGAAAGATTAAGAAGTAACCTTTTAAGATCAATTTCACATGATTTGAGAAGTCCTCTTGCAGGTATTAAGGGTTCTGTAAGTACTATTATTGAAACAGGTAATCTTATATCAGAAGAAACTAAAGGAGAGCTCCTTCAAGGTATTTATGATGACACTGAGTGGCTTATAAGATTAGTGGAAAACCTGCTTAGTATGACGAGATTTGATGGTGGAAATCTGAAAATTAGAAGAAGCATTGAAATTGTAGAAGAAGTAGTATATGAGGCAGTTCAAAGGACTTCAAAACGCTTTAAGGATTATAAAATAGAAGTAACAGTTCCAGAAGAGGTAATAATGGTTCCTATGGATGGAAGCCTAATTGAACAAGTGCTTATAAATCTCTTTGATAATGCCGTAAAATTTGCTTCCAAAGGTTCGTTAATTGAGGTTAAAGTTTATGAAAATAATAAAAATGTTATTTTTGAAGTGATTGATAATGGAATGGGAATATCAGAAGAAATATTACCTCACATATTTGAAAGATTTTTTACAAATGGAGATAAGATATCTGACTCAAGGCGAGGTGTTGGACTTGGGCTTGCAATTTGTAAATCTATAGTTGAAGCTCATGGCGGTGCAATTAGTGCTTATAATAAAGAAAGGGGCGGGGCTATTTTTAGATTTAATATTCCAAAGGGGGATGAGAAAAATGGACAGTAAACCGTATATTCTTGTAGTAGAAGATGATAAACCTATAAGAAATTTTATAGTGGCATCCTTAAAGGCACAAGGATTTAATTACATAGAAACAGAAAAGGGAGCGGAAGCTATTGCGCTTTCTATGTCACATAAACCTGATTTAATAATTTTAGATCTAGGGCTTCCTGATATGGACGGAATCGATGTTATTACAAATATCAGACAATGGTCAAAAGTTCCTATAATAATTGTTTCAGCAAGAGAAAGTGAAAGACAAAAAATAGAGGCCTTAGATAAAGGGGCGGATGACTATTTAACTAAGCCCTTTGGAATTGGTGAATTACTAGCAAGAGTCAGAGTATCTTTAAGACATAGTGTATCAAGTGCTAATGAAAAGGAAAATATAGATATTTTTAAAGTTAAGGGGTTAATAGTTGATTTTAATAAAAGAAAAATAACTATAGATAATGAAGATATACATTTAACGCCTATAGAATATAAGATAATGGCACTTCTTTGTAAGTATTCAGGCAAGGTGTTAACTCATAATTTTATCATTCATGAAATTTGGGGATCTGTAGTAGGAAACGAAACTCAATCGCTTAGGGTTTTTATGGCAAGTCTTAGAAGGAAAATAGAAAAGAATCCAGCAGAGCCTCAATATATTTATACTGAAGTTGGAGTAGGGTATAGGTTGGCAGAGGATTAATTTTTAGCTGTCTGTTTACAAACTTCAATGATTTTAGTTAATATTAGACAAAATTATACTAATTATTATGCTTGAAAGAGGCATACTATATTTATATTTTTATTTATTGAAAAGGATGATTAATATGAAATCAACTACAAAACATAATGGTATCAGTAAATTGAGTTTAGGAGGAATTTTAGTTGCACTAGGTGTAGTTTATGGAGATATTGGAACTTCACCTCTTTACGTAATGAAATCAATTATTGAAGGTAATGGTGGTTTGGAAAATGTATCTGAGAGTTTTATTCTTGGCTCATTATCTTTAATTTTTTGGACAATTACAATATTAACAACAGTAAAATATGTTCTTATTACGTTAAGGGCAGATAATAAAGGAGAAGGTGGAATTTTCTCTCTTTTTACATTAGTCCGTAATCGTGCTAAGTGGCTTATTATTCCAGCGATGATTGGTGGATCAGCACTTCTAGCAGACGGAATGTTAACCCCTGCTGTAACTGTAACTTCAGCAATTGAAGGCTTAAATCTAATTCCAAGTTTTAATGCAGTTTTAGGTAGTCAAATCGATATTGTTACGATTGTAATAATAATCTTAAGTATTCTATTTTTTATTCAGCATTTTGGAACTGATTTAATAGGAAAAATGTTTGGTCCAATAATGTTTGTTTGGTTTTCAGTATTGGCTATATGGGGGATAATTGGCCTTTCCTATGATTGGACATTGTTACGTGCATTATCTCCATATTATGCAATTAACACTCTTTTTAGCAGTGATAATAAAGCGGGATTCTTTATCCTTGGAAGCGTATTTTTAGCAACAACAGGTGCTGAAGCTCTTTACTCAGATCTTGGTCACGTTGGTAAATATAATATTTATGGTTCCTGGCCTTTTGTTAAGATATGTTTAATATTAAATTATTTAGGTCAAGGCGCTTGGATATTATCAGCCAAAAAAAATCCAGTTTTTCTTGAGATGGAAGACTTAAATCCATTCTTTCAAGTGGTTCCGCACTCTTTTTTAATTTTTAGTATAATAATTTCAACACTTGCAGCAATTATTGCTTCTCAAGCATTGATTTCAGGGTCTTTTACCCTTGTTTCAGAAGCAATCAAATTAAACTTATTTCCAAGATTGCATATCATGTATCCATCTAAGTCTAAGGGACAACTTTATATACCTGCAATTAATAAATTTTTATGGATTGTTTGTATTGGGATTGTCATTTATTTTGGAAATTCTGCACGAATGGAAGCAGCTTATGGATTATCAATTACAGTTACGATGTTAATGACAACTATTCTTCTATTTAATTATTTATTAAAAAAGAAGATTCCGCTTGGCGTAGCCATATTTATACTCGTTTTCTTTGGTATGCTAGAATTTTCTTTCTTTATTGCAAATATTGTTAAATTTATGCATGGAGGATTTATTGCGGCTCTAATAGCCTTTGTAATTGTAAGTATTATGTATATATGGATTCAAGGTCACTATACTAAAATCCGCTTATTACAATATGTAAAAATTGAAGATTATAAAGCACAGCTAAATCTTTTAAGAAAAGATACTGACAGACCTAAATATGCAACAAATCTTGTATATTTGACTAATTCAGAACATGCAGAGAAAATTGAAAGAAATATAATGTACTCTATCTTAGACAAAAGACCTAAGAAAGCAGATGTGTATTGGTTTGTTAATATTGTCGTTACGGATAATCCTTACGATGCAGAATATGAAGTTGAAACTTTTGGAACCTTCTATATTGTAAAAGTTCAATTAAGACTTGGTTTTAGAGTAGAACAAAGATTAAACGTGTATTTACGTCAGATTTCCACCGATTTAGTTAAAAGTGGAGAAATAAATATTCAATCTAGAAACTATACTATTATGCCTGATAGAAAAGTTGGTGATTTTCGTTTTACTTTAATTGTAGAACAGCTTTCATATCAAACAGAATTGAATTTTTGGGAAGCCTTCATATACAGAGCTAAGTTATTCGTAAAAAGATTTACTGTTTCTCCAACAAAGTGGTTTGGACTTGAGACTAGTGATGTTGATGTTGAAAATGTTCCGCTCTTTTTAAGTAGCTGTAGTGAAGAAAGCTTAAAAAGAGTTCAAAAATAACTTTGTAAAATTAATTTCATAAAAGCTTCTTATTTTTATGAAAAACCTGAAGAAATAAATGTAATTTAGAATGAGATATTGAAGCAAAAAATCAAGGTAGGGTGTACCTTGATTTTTTGCTTTAATATTACAACATTATATTACAAATATTGTAGGTCTGAATTATTCGGCCAATTTCTTTTTTGATAAATTATTATATATTAAGTAAAAATTATATATCATAATATTACACTTTTTTTATAATAATGGAATGTTGGTATATGTTCTTCAAAGGATAATATATATGTAGGAATAAATGGTTTAGATTAAAATTTGAGTATTCAGTAATAACAGGTAACGGTGAAATCTTTAGATCCTACAACAAAAGCAATATAAGCTTATATTTACAAGTTGACATCCATGTGCTTATATGTTTCCATTAAATTGAACATAGAGATAAATATAATTTAGTAGAAACATAATTAGAAAATTTATTATACATATTTAGGGGGCATAATGAAAGCTTTTAAGAATTTGAAAAGTAATATAAAGAATTATTCTAATTGGAAACGTTATAGTATAAAAGCAAAATTATTAAGTATTTTTATTGTGATTTCAATTATACCAATGATTTTTAGTCAAATGTTTTTGTACAAGCTTTCGCAACATTATTTAGAGAAGAAGATTACGAGTCTTACAGATAAAAATTTATTTTACATAAAAACTAATATAGAAACAGATATGAGTTATTATATGGATGCCTTGTATAGGATTACAGTAGATAATGAGTGTTTGAGTCTTGAGAATATGTTTAATGATGGAGATGAATTTGAAAAGGCAGCATCTATTAATAAAATTAGAGAAATTTTTGGATCATACTCTTACTCTAGAAGTCAAATTAGAGCCATAACTTTCGTTGGAAAGGATGGAAGAAATGTATATTATGATAAAAGTAATCAAGGAATAAATAATAGAGTATGGGATGCATACAGTGATTTAACTAAAGTTGAAATTTATTCTAAAATTTTGAACAGTAACACCCCGGTTATATTACCTACAACTTCTAATAGCTATATTGGTGGAAAATCAGAGTATATGTTTCACATAGGATTAAAAGTGAGAGACATAAAAACTAAAGAAGAGATGGGTATAATTATTATGAGCTTTGATGAGCAAGTTTTATCTGATATATGTAATGTGGATATGGATAAAAAGAATTCAGTTCAAGATAAAGTTAATATGTGTTCAGTGGTTATTGATAATGATGGAAGAATTGTATCCTTTGAAGACAAAAAATATATTGGAACTTACATAAAAGACTATTCAAACAAGGAAACAGATGATAAAGGTAATGTAGAAACCTTAAATCAACTGGTTTATTCGATACCTAATTTTACAAATAGGAATATTGCTGTAAGCAGCATTTTTATAGATAATGCTGGGTGGAGGGTAATTAACGTCGTTGATAAAGATAATTTGTTTTATGAAGTTAACCTTTTAAGGAATTTAACATTCGCATTTCTAGCTATTATTGTCATTATTGTAATGATAGTTATTATATTATTTTCAAATAAATTCTATGAATCAGTTAAAGTTATTGTTAGTGGAATGAAAAAAGCTAAAAAGGGTGATTTTAATGTGAAAATAGAACTAAATACAGAAGATGAACTCGCATTTATAGGTGATGAATTTAACGAAATGTTATCAACAATAAACATTTTAGTAGAAGACGTTAAAAAACAAAGTAATTATATTATTGAAATATCAAACAAAAGAAGAGAGGCCGAAATAAAGGCAATTGTTGCACAGATTAATCCACACTTTTTATACAATACTTTAGATTGTATAAACTGGATGGCGATTAAAAATGAAAATTATGAAGTCAGTGATACTATTGGAAACTTTGCACAAATACTACGGTATAGTATAGGCGATATAAATAAAGAAGTGACTATTTATGATGAAGTAGAATGGCTTAAAAAATATGTATGCTTACAACAAATTAGATTTAGTAATAGTTTTAGTTTAGATTTAGATTTAGATGTAAATGATAATGTTCTTGGATGTAGAATTCACAAGTTAATATTGCAGCCTTTAGTTGAGAATTCCATTACTCATGGGTTTAAAGGATTCAATGATGGGGGGATATTGAAAGTTAGTATAAATAAGTTTCAGGATAATTATTTAAAAATTGTAGTGAAAGATAATGGAAATGGTATCGAGGAAAAAAAACTAGAAGAATTAACTAACAATATAAAGTCAGGAAAAGATGAGGATCAAAATATTGGTTTAAAAAATGTATACGATAGAGTGAAAATTTATTATGGTGAAGAAGCTAAATTTAATATAGAAAGTGTCGAAGGGGAAGGAACTACAATAACATTGATTATTTCATTCACGTAGGGAGGGAGAATTATGAAAATTTTAATTGTAGAAGATGAGGTTAATGCAAGAGAGGGATTAGGAAATTTACTAGGTAAAATTAACGAGAATTATGTTGTATGTGGAAAAGCCTCTGATGGAGAGCAAGGATTAATTTTAGCTAAAGAAAATAAACCTGATCTCATATTTACTGATATTGAAATGCCAAAGATGAATGGACTTGATATGCTTGAAAGAATTAAAGAAGAGGGTCAAAATCCATATATTATTATATTAAGTGGGTATTCAGATTTTAAATATGCACAAAAAGGGATAAAAATAGGAGTGGAAGAATATTTGCTAAAACCAATAACGTATAGTGCTCTAAAAAACAGCATGGAGGAGATTGAAAGAAAATTAAGCTTGAGGAAAGAAAAAGCTGTAATTTTTGAACAAGGTATATATGAAGAAGAAATACTAAAACAAATATTATTGAATAAAGAGAAAAATATAGATAATTTATATGAGATTATTACTAACAATATAAAACAAGACGAAAAGATATACCTTGTGAATTTATATTTAGGAGATAAATATATAGAGAAAAATGATTTAATAATAAAAGAAATGTATGATTTTATAAATCATTACAGGATTGAAACTTTTTACTACTCTATTATAGAAGAATATAGGTTTTTGCCAGTGTTTATAAGCACTTCAATAGACTTTTTAGAATTAATTAAGATAATAAGATATAATTTGATATTTTCATTGAGAAATAGTGGGTTTTCAGATATTACTATTAGTATTATTAAGTTAAATGGAGTTGCTGAAATCAGAAGAGCATTTGATAAGATTCAAAGTTTATCTAGATGGCCTGTTGTACTTGGTAATGATGAGGTGATTTATGAAGAACTAATTTCTAAGTTAAAATTGGTAAACTGCAATTACCCGAGGGAAATTGAAAGTGAAATGTTAAAGGCAATAAGAAATAGTGATTCAATAAAATTAATTGATATTAATAAGAAATTTATTTCATATTTGAAAGCTGATATATATACTCCGGCTGATATAATTGATATTACTAGTAAGTACATTTTTTCGATATTGACTGTTTCTAAGGCATGCAATAAAGACCTTTATACTGAATTTAACAATGAGGGTATTTTAGACTCCATTAAATTTATTTATATATTTGATGAGTTAAAAGAACGGTTAAATTATGTAATTGATAAAGTGTGCAAAATAGATGATGAAGGTGATACAGTAAATTCATTTATTGTAAGAAAAGCCATTAATTATATAAAAGAATATTATAGTGAAAAGATTTCTCTTGAAGAAATAGCAAGTGGAATGAATATAACTCCAGAATATTTAAGTCGATTATTTACAAAAGAATTAGGAAAAAGCTTTTCAGATTATTTAAAAGAATTTAGGATTGATAAATCAAAGGAATTATTATCAAATAATAAACTGAAGATTTATGAAGTTGCTCAGAAGGTTGGATATAGTGATTCTAAATACTTTTGCAAAGTATTTAAGGAATCAACAGGTATGTCACCAAAGGAATATATGAAATTTTATTAAATACAAAGTGCAAAATTAATTTTAGAATTTTGCACTTTTTTTTATCTAACAAAAAATTAATATCATAATTGTACACTTTTTTTATGAAAATAGAATATCGGAATACGTTTTCAAGTTGTAATATTAGTATTGTAAATAACGTTATTATAGATAAGAATTTAGGAGGAAAATATTAATGAAAAAAACTAAAAAATTGTTAACTTGTTTAACAGCAGTGGCTATGACAGCAAGTATATTTATTGGATGTGGAAGTAGTAATACAAATACAAGCCAAACTAAAACAACTGATCAATCTGGAAAGACAACAATTACATTATGGCACTATTTTGATGGTCAAGGGCAACAAAAAGCTATGGATAATTTGGCTACGGAATTTAATAAATCTCAAGACAAAATAGAAGTCCAAATAGAATTTGTACCAAGAGCAGAGCTTACTAAACAGTTTACAATAGGACTTGTTGCAGATAAACTACCTGATATTGGAATAGTAGATAATCCTGATATGGCTTCTTTTTCAGCAATGGGATTATTTGCAGACATTACGGATAAGTTGAATTCATTTGAATATAAGGATAAATTCTTTAAAGGACCTTTAGAATCATGTGCTTTAGATGGAAAGTACTATGGAATTCCACTTGGAAGTAACGATCTGGCTTTATATTATAATAAAGAAATGTTAGATGCAGCAGGTATTAAGCCACCAACTACTTTTGATGAATTAAAGATAGCAGCAAAAGCATTAACTAAAGCAGATACATATGGATTAGCTATAGCTGCACCTAAGAATGAAGAAGGAACATTTCAATATCTTCCATGGTTGCTTTCAACAGGAGCCAAATATAATGAAATTGGTAGTGAGGCAGGTATAAAGTCTCTTAAATATCTTACTGATCTTATAAAAGATGGATCAATGAGCAAGGAAGTTATAAACTGGACACAAAGTGACGTAGAAAAGCAATTTGCAACAAAGAAGGCAGCTATGATGGTAAACGGTCCATGGAATATAAGTGCAGTTAAGACCGATGCACCAGATATGAAGTGGGGAGTTGTAAAAATTCCTAAAGATAAAACTTTTGCATCAGTTTTAGGAGGAGAAAACTGGGGAATAATTAAAGGTCATCATGAAGATGAAGCTTGGGAATTTCTTAAATTTGCTCAACAAGAGAATGTAATGAATGAATATTGTAATGCCTTTGGGTATACTCCTTCTAGACAAGACATTGCCGAAAAGAATGAATCAATAGCTAAAGATCCTGTTATGAGTGTATTTTTAGATGAACTTCAATATGCAATGCCAAGAGGACCACATCCAAAATGGCCAGAAATATCAGAGGCTATGTCTACTGCATTACAAGAAAGTTTTACAAATGCAAAGACACCAGAACAAGCAGCAAAAGATGCACAAGTTAAGATTGATGCTGTATTAAAATAAACTAATGTAATTAAGGTGCCTTAGAATTTAGCAAGAGGCACCTTAAAATTGAAGCAAGGTAGGTGGAAGAATTTTGAAAAATAAATATAGTAGTGAATTTATTAGGGAAGAAAGAAAAGGATACTTATTTGTATTTCCAGCATTAATATTTATGCTAGCGTTTGTAGGTTATCCAATTATATATAATTTTATATTAAGTTTTCGTGATGTAAATGTAACGACGTTCAGTAATCCTATTAAGCCTTTTGTTGGAGTAAAGAATTATATTGAAGTATTTCAAGATCCTACAATGACAATAAGTATTTGGAATACTTTAGTATTTACCATAGGAAGTATATCTATTCAATTCTTTATAGGATTAGGATTAGCTTTGCTTTTCAATTTAAAGTTTAAGATTTCAGAACCTCTTAGAGGACTTATGGTAGTAAGTTATCTTGTACCAATGACAGTAACTGCATTATTATTCAAATTTATGTATAGCACAAGCGGAGGAATAATAAATGAATTGCTTATGCAATTTCATTTCATTTCGGAGCCTATTGGCTGGATTATAGATAGTAAGACTTCTATGTTCTCAGTAATAATGACAAATTCTTGGGTTGGAATTCCATTTAACATGTTGTTATTAACAACCGGTTTAAGCAACATTTCTCCTTCATTGTATGAAGCAGGTAAAGTTGACGGGGCAAATGTATTTCAAAGATTTTTCAAAATTACTTTGCCATCATTAAGGCCAGCAATTTTATCTGTATTAGTTCTTGGTTTTATTTATACCTTTAAGGTTTTTGATTTAGTATTTGTTATGACAAATGGTGGACCAGTTAATAGTACTGAAGTAATGTCAACCTTTGCATATAAACTATCATTTACACAATTTTCCTTTGGTAAAGGTGCCGCTGTTGCTAATGTACTGTTTGCAATTTTATGTTGTGTAAGCTTAGTATATCTTAAATTAATAAAGGAAGACGAGGTGATGGGATAATGAAGAAGATTATTATTAAGGATAAACAAAAAAATATTATATTATGTTGTGTATCAATTTTTATAGCTTGCATAATGCTTTTCCCAATATATTGGATTATAGTAAGCTCTTTTAAAACCAATGCTGAAATTTTTGCTTCACCTCCAACTTTTATACCTAAAGGATTTACATTAAGTAGTTATACAGCACAGTTTGTTGGCAAAAGCAGTTTACTAGTAACCTTAGCTAATAGTTGCAAAGTTGCTTTCCCATCAATGATTTTATCATGTGTACTGGCTATTCCCGCAGCATATGGTCTAGCAAGATTTAGGATGAGGGGTAATAAAGCATTTATTATGATATTTTTAGTAACACAAATGCTTCCTGTAGCGTTATTATTGACACCAATGTTTTTGGTATATAAGAATTTAAGTCTTTTAGATACTCTTTGGGCTCCAATATTATCAGATGCAACTATATCAGTACCCTTTGTAGTTCTTATTCTTAGAACATATTTTTTAGCACTACCAAAGGAATTAGAAGATTCAGCTAAGATTGATGGATGTAATACATTTACAGCATTTACTCGAATAATGCTTCCAATATCTTATCCAGGCTTAATAATGACTGGAGCATTTTCCTTTTTATATGCTTGGGGAGATCTAGCTTACGCGCTTACATTCTTAACAAGTCCTGAGAAGAGAACAATGACTGCTAGTATATATAATTTTATGGGTAAGTATGGAATACAATGGAATGCAATAATGGCTTACGGAGTGCTTTTAGTTTTACCAGTTGTTTTGATATTTATATTCCTTCAAAAATATATAATTGGAGGATTAACTAATGGTGCTGTTAAGGGATAAATATTAATTTTTAACTATAATATATATGTTGAAAAATGATTTCTTCATAAAATCTATGACTCGTTTATTAAATTTTGTAGATTTCGAATTGCAATATATATATCCTGTGATTTTAAAAATATATACTTACGATAAACAGAGAGGAGGGGATAAATAATGAATACTTTAATAACAACAGTTCTAAAAAAACGAAAATTTAGAAAAAAAGAAAGTATGATTAAAAGTAATAACTTCAATAAAAATATTAATTTAAAAAGGCTGAATTTTAATTTTAAAGATTTAAAGATAAAAGGTGGCTTATTAAGAAAACTGGTTTTTACCTTTTCATTATTACTAATATTCTCCTCATTAGTATCAGGGATAGCTACATTTATAATAACTAAAAATAAAGTTACAGAAGATTTTAAAATTTCTACATTACAAATTCTTAATGATAATAAGAAGTTTATTCAGACGATGAATTCAAATATAGATGCTATGATATATCAGACTGCAACTAATGAACAAATATTATCAATTATTAATAATCCACCAACAGATAGTTTCTTAGTTTCTAAGAGAAGAATGGAGTTAGAAACTTTATTAAAAAATATTGCTTATTCAACAAGTACTAATAAATATTCCCCGATTAAAAGTATATATTTCTATAGTGATGAAGGGCTGTCGGCAGCATCTGATTCTTCAAATACTTTAAGAGTAACCAGTAAAGAACTAAATGATGAAATTAAAGCATCAAGTTGGTATAAGAATACAGTAGATGCAAATGGAAAACCTGTTTGGTCAGAGCCAATGAAAAATATAGTATCTAATTCTAAAGAGCTAGTAATAAGCAAATCCATTTTAATTAAGAACCCAATAAATAGTAGACTTCTTGGAGTGCTTCAGATAAATTTAGACGAAAATAAATTTTCGGATTTAATTAAGGATGCTAAGATTGGGATTCAGGGAAAGATGTTCATCATTAACAAAGTAGGGACTATCCTTACGTCTAATGATGGAAACCAAATTGGAGAAAAAATTTCTAGTGATATTATACCTAAAATTGAGAATGTAGATGAAGGCAATTTTGAAATTAAACAAGCAGGTACAACCTCATATGGAGTATTTGAGACTGATGATTTAAAAGAGTGGAAATTTGTTGCTGTAGTTCCAAAATATGAATTATCTGCTACAGCTACAAATATCGAAATAGTATCATTGATATTCATAAGTATATCAATAATTATTTCAATACTTATATCAACAATAACTACATCACAAATTACGACACCTATTAAAGAAATAATAAATTCTACAAAGTTAATTTCAGAAGGAGATTTATCTATAAATCCAAATACTTCTTGTAACATATCTGAATTAAAAGAATTAAACACAAATTTTAATAATATGTTATTAATTCTAAGAGGATTTTTTACTGAAACCTCTAAGTTAGCTGCTGAAACTAATTCATCAGCCATTAAATTAATGGATTTATCAAGAAATATAGCGGAATCATCTAAAGAAATTGTAATCACTGTGGAAGATATAGCTCGAGGATCAAATAATCAGGCGGATGGTGCTCAAAGGTCGGTTCAAATATATCAAAAGTTCGAAAATGAATTAAATAATACAATTAAAGCTTTGAATGAAGTTGGAAATACTACATACACTGCAGTTAATATATTAGAGGAAAGTTCAGATATTATTTCAAATTTAAATATATCTGCTCATAATAATTCAAAGACTATGGATAAAGTTATGGAGACAGTTTTAGAACTAAGTAATAAGACTAAAGAAGTTATGAATATCTTAGAGAATATTAATCAAATAACTAAGCAAACCCACTTATTAGCTTTAAATGCGTCAATCGAAGCTACAAGAGCAGGGGAATATGGGAAAGGCTTTTCTGTAGTAGCTAGCGAAATAAGAAAACTTGCGCAACAATCAGAAAATGCTTCGTTAAACATAATAAATATTTTAAATGAGATAAATTTATCAATACAACAGTCCATGGAGATTTCAGCTGAAGCGCAAGAGTGCTTTAAAGTTGAATTTCAGGGAGTTGGTACAACTGTTAAATATTTTGATTCTATAAAAGAATTAGTAAATAGCATAAATGATTTAGCAGAAGCAAGTAAGTTATCCATTGAAGCTGTAAATAAACAGCAAAATGAACTTTCTAGTGCAATTACTGAGATTGCAGCTATAACTGAAGAAAATAGTGCTGCAACTGAAGAAATTTCAGCAACAATTGAACAAGAGGCAAATGATAATAGCTTAATGAGTAATCTATCAGGAATTCTATATCAAAAAGCTTCGGAGTTAAAAAATTCAATGCAAAGATTTAAATTTAATTAAGATTGGAGTGTAAAAACATGGAATCAAGTAATAAACATAATTTAGATGATAGCTTTTTTAAAGTTGAAGGGAATATATTAATTCGTCAATATGATTGCGAAAAATTATATATTGAACCTTGGGGGGAAAATAGCTTTCGTATACGTAGTACAAAGCAGGCAGAACTTTTAGATAATGATTGGGCTCTATTGCCACAAAAAAGTATCAACAACGTTATAATCAAGATTGATGGCAATGAAGCGTACATTGAAAATGGTAAAATTAGAGCTGATATTGGTGCTGGAGGAAAGATTACATTCTATAATCAGAAAGGCGAGATTCTTTTAGAGGAGTACGTTAGAAATAGAAACAATATAAAGGCATTTTGCAGTGCATTAATGATTGATTCACGTGAGTTTAAGCCTATCCTTGGTGGAGATTATACTTTGACTATGAGATTTGAATCAAATCCTAATGAGAAGCTATTTGGTATGGGACAATATCAACAACCAAATTTAGATTTAAAAAATTGTATATTAGAGCTTGCGCACAGAAATTCACAGGCAAGTGTACCTTTTGTATTATCTAGTTTAGGATATGGCTTATTGTGGAATAACCCTGGTATTGGAAAAGTAAGCTTTGGAAAGAATATTACTGAATGGAAGGCAAATTCTACAAAGCAACTTGATTACTGGATAACAGCAGGAGATACTCCAGCAGAAATAGAGGAGTCTTATGCAAAAGCTACTGGAACAGTGCCAATGATGCCTGATTATGCTATGGGATTTTGGCAATGTAAATTAAGATACCAAACTCAAGAGGAATTACTAGAGGTAGCTCGTGAGTATAAGAGAAGAAATCTTCCTATTTCAGTTATAGTAATTGACTTTTTCCATTGGCCAAATCAGGGGGATTGGAGATTTGATTTAGATTATTGGCCTAATCCTGATGCTATGGTTAAAGAACTTAAAGAGATGGGGATTGAATTAATGGTTTCAATCTGGCCAACAGTTGATAAAAAAAGTGAAAACTATAATAAAATGCTAGAAAAGGGTTATTTAGTAAGAACTGATAGGGGAATTAGAATAACTATGGACTTTTTAGGAGACACAGTATTCTATGATGCCACAAATCCGGCGTCTCGTGAGTTTGTATGGCAAACTGCTAAGAAAAATTACTATGATAAAGGTATTAAAATATTCTGGCTAGATGAAGCTGAGCCTGAGTATACAGTTTATGACTTTGATAGCTATAGATATCATCAAGGGCCAAATGAACAAATAGGTAACATCTATCCAGTTATGTATGCAAAGACTTTCTTTGATGGTATGAAAAAAGAAGGGCAGGAAAATATAATTAATCTTCTTAGATGTGCTTGGGCTGGAAGCCAACGTTATGGTGCCCTTGTATGGTCTGGAGATATAGACTCGAGTTTCGAATCTCTAAGAAATCAATTTGTTGCTGGATTAAATATGGGTATAGCAGGTATACCATGGTGGACAACAGATATAGGAGGATTTCATGGTGGAAATCCAGATGATCCTGATTTCAGAGAATGTATAATTCGTTGGTTTGAATATGGAGTATTTTGTCCTGTATTTAGGTTACATGGTGATCGTGAACCACACTCTAAACCTCTTGGAACTAGTGGTGGAGGACTATGTGAAAGTGGGGCAGCAAATGAAGTGTGGAGCTATGGTGAGGAAGCATACGAAATTTTTAAGAAATATATGTTTATTCGCGAAAGAATGAAACCATATATTACAGAAATCATGAAGGAAGCTCATGAGAAAGGGACTCCGATTATGAGACCATTATTTTATGATTTCTCTCAAGATAAGCTGTGTTGGGAAATTGAAGATCAATATATGTTTGGACCAGACATCCTTGTGGCACCAATACTTTATAAAGGTGACACATCAAGAAAAGTGTATTTACCAGAAGGAGCTAAGTGGAAAGATGTGAATTCTGGACAAATATATAACGGAGGACAATGGATTAATTACGATGCTCCATTGGAAACTATACCATTATTTCTTAAAGATGATGCAAATATGCCTATTATTGAATAATTTAACTATCTTAGAGAGATAATAAATTGCAGTTAAAATCCGGCAGCTAGAGTATAACTTAAGTTGTCGGATTTTATATGGATAAAATTAATTTATACTAAAGAAATTGTATAAAACTAAATATAATAAGGAGATATTTTAATGGGTATAAAAATATATCAGTCAACTTATAAAAACATTGAGTGTCTTACGATGGAGAGTGGGGATCTTATTGTTAAGGTTATCCATCAAAGTGGAAGCAAGATACAAAGCATTTATGATAAGAGATTAAATAAAGAATATCTTTATCAATCGTCTAATAAAGAATTTATAAAATCCACGTGATACTAATTTTGGAGTAGGCGATACAAGCGGCTTTGATGAAGTATTTCCATATATACTAATTTATATATTGGAGGAGAAGCGGTTATAAATGTAGGAAACAATGAGGTAAAGCTTATTCAAGAGACTAATTATCCATGGAATGAAGAAGTATCAATTAAAGTATCTGCAAAAGAAGAAGCAAAATTTATATTAGCTTTAAGAGTACCAAATTGGTGTCCAGATGCTAAAATTAAGGTGAACAATAAAGTTGTAAACATCAATGAAATAAAGCTCAATGGATATGTAATGATTAATAGAGTATGGAAAGATTCAGATGAAATTGTACTTATTTTAAAAATGCCTATTTTGAGAATGAAAGCAAATCCATTAGTAAAAGCAGATATAGGCAAAGTTGCTTTGCAAAGAGGTCCTTTAGTGTATTGCTTAGAAGAAGTAGATAACGGTTCAAATCTTCATGAAATATATTTACCTAAAGAAGCTAAATTTGAAGAAAGTTTTGAGTCTGACTTATTAGGTGGCGCAGTAGTAATAAAAGCTAAGGCAAATCGTATTTCAAATAGTGATAAATGGGATAATCAACTTTACAGTTATGAAATAAAGGAAGAATATTATCCCATTAACATAAAATTTATACCATATTACACTTGGGCAAATCGCGGTATTGGCGAGATGGCAGTGTGGGTAAGGGAACAATAATACTTTTAACATTGTATTTTGTTTAATTTGTTTTAAATTAGAATAATATACTACTTGTACAATTTTTAAATGTACAAGTAGTATATTTAGTGAGCTAGATAATATGATTTAATAACTATTAAAAAATAAGTGATTTAAGGTATAGATAAAATGGCGAAAGATATTATATTTTTAAAGATATCAAAATTACAAAAATATATATATAATGCTCTGCTGGAATTAACTTTTATTATGAGTGAATTTTATACAGGCTTGATTTGAAAATGAAAAAGATATAAAGAGATTAATGATATGATGAAAATTATTATTGGTAATGAATGAATTTTTTTCAGAAAAAAAGTGAAATTAATGTAAAATGTATATAATATTTGATTTCTTTAATTATAGGCTTAAAATCATAAAGCTAGAAAGTTACAGTTGCTTTCTAGCTTTTATTTATGAACTTTTAGTATAATTATATAGTTATTTGTTTAGGAGTAATGAAAATACTATGTAAAAGTTATTAAAGCTGAAATAAATTATCAATGGGAATTATATTTCAAAATTAAAAGGGGCAGTAAGTTGACTGGAATGTTGATATTATCCAGGTTATAAGTGTGTTTTCTGAAATAAAACTTGAAAAAATAAAGAAAAATGATTGAAAAAAAGAGAGTAAAAAAGAAAAAAACTATAAAAATTACTGAAAAATATATTGCCAAGCTTATGAAAACGATATATACTTAGTTTATACAATACAGAAAAAACAGCTGTTAAAAAGTTATTATCTCTGATCAAGATATAGCACTGTATGTTTATACTCTAAAAATATAATTTTGAAGGGAGTTTTTATAGTAGGATTAATAAAATATACGGAAAATATATTATAGGTTATATAGAAAATCAATGTTTTTATTTTTTAATCTGAATTGAGGTGAGTAAAGATACTTATAAATATTGATTCAATGCGATAGCTATGAAAACGTATATTTGGTATATAAATTTTAATTATGGGAATTGCTTAGACTTAATATGAGTATAGAGTGATGCACATAAAATATAGATAGAAACAAGGGGGATCTTTATGTCTGATTTGGTGATAAATAGTGATAAAAACGAAAAGAAACTAGAAGTAAATAGTAATGAAAAACCATTATCAGCTGGTAGTATATTTGCATATGGTTCTGGAAATTTTGCTTCTCAATTATCTTGGACTATGGTAAGTACTTATTTAATTCTATTTTATACAAATGTAGCTGGAATTGCTGCAAGTGCAGTTGCATTGATTATGTTAATTGTAAGAGTATGGGATGCTATATTCGATCCGATTTTGGGAGGTATAATGGAGCGTACACATACAAAATGGGGACGTTTTAGACCTTATATTTTATTTGGTGCACCATTTCTTGTATTATTTACAATTTTAACTTTTTCAGCTCCAAGTTTTAGTCCTAATGGAAAAATAGTATATGCGTTTATTACTTATTTGTTGTTAAGTATATGTTATTCAGTGGTTAATGTTCCATATGTCTCATTACCAGGAGTTATGTCAAGAAACGGTAATGAAATTAATCGTTTATATGCAGCACAATTGATTGGTATGACAACAGGTATGATTGCACTTAATCTATGTACATTACCACTTGTTAATTACTTCGGTAATGGCGTTGAAGCATCAGGGTATCAAAAAACAGCAACCATATTTGCATTAGTTGCTTTGCCTATATTCTTCTTTGTATTTAAAACATCAAGGGAAGTAGTTACTGTAAAAAAAGAAAATACAGTTCCTGCAAAAGAGGCTATGAAACTTATAGTAAAAAATAAACCATTAATGGCTACAACCGTATACACTATTGTTTCAATGATTGGAATGTTTGGGCGTCTTGGTGTTGCAGTATTCTATTACATGTTTGTAGTTGGAAGATTTGAACTAATAACACTTTTTATGATGATGCAAGTGATAGTGGGAACAATTATAATGCCTTTTACTCCAGCAATTATCAGAAAGCTTGGTAAGAAAAATACTGCTATTTTAGCTATGGCACTTCAAACCCTAGCTATGGTAATGATATTCTTTGGTGATCCTACAAATATACCGTTCCTAATTATTTCCCACATTGTATATGGATTAGGATATATAGCAGGACCATGTGGTAGTGGTATGACAATAGATTCAGTTGATTATGGCGAATTGAAGTATGGTGGTCGTCCAGATGGTACAGCTTTTGCCGTGCAAGTTTTAGGGCAAAAAATTGCTTCAGCAGTTGGTGCTTCATTAGGTATATTCATCATTGGCCTTTTCGGATTTGTAGCTGGACAGCCAGTTACTCCTGAAATAGCTAAAGGTATTAATATTTCTGTTAATTTAGTGCCAGCAGCTTGCTTCTTATTATCAATAATTCCATTATTAATGTATAACTTACCAGAGTCAAAGGTAGAAGAGATACGTAAAGAATTAAAGATTCGTAATGGAGAACACGCTTAATAAATAATATTTTCAAATTTAGAATGTCTAAAATTTTTAGGATTTCTTTTAATTAAATAGATCTAATTTATATGCAGCCTTTATTAATTACTTGATTGTTTTTAAATTAAATGGATAATAATATTAGAACTATTGTATTTCAATAAGATATAGAAGCTATCACCTTAGCGATAGCTTCTTTTTATTGTATAAAGAATATTAAAAATATGTCTAAGTGGCTTTGATAAAAATGATTCTATAAATTTAATACACCATTTATACAAGGATAAATGGTGTGTCAAATTATCAACTTTTCTTTTATTTTAAGGTAGAACTTCTAACGATAAGTTGATGATCAATATAAATTTTTCTTCCTCTAGACAATTCACCATTAATTAGTGATACAAGCATTCTTATACTTTCAGAACCAATTTCCTTAAAGGATTGATCTACAGTTGTAATAGGAGGATCAAAGAATTCTGTAATTTCAGAATTATCAATTCCAGCCACAGAAATTTCATCTGGAATTGAGATACCAGATTTCTTTAGTTTATAAATACATCCTATAGCAAGAGTATCACTAATGCAGAAAATAGCATCGGGTTTGTTTTCTAAAGCAAGTATTTTTTTTGCAGCATCACTTCCGCCATCCATTGTGAAATCTACGTAGTATTTAAGGGAGTCATCGCAAGGAAGACCATGATCTCTTAAAGCATCTATATAACCTCTTTCACGCTCATGTTCAAAATGCACGATTTTACCCTCTGTAGCCCCTGAAATAATAGCTATTCTTTTTTTACCGATTTGAATAAGATGAGAGACCACATCATAAGCTATTTGATGATCATCAGCAGAAACTATGTATTTATCAGTTGTATCCAAGAGTGGCTTACCAATTTGCACTACTGGATAGTGGCTAATTAACTGTTTGAATTCATTATTACTTTCTGCTATATCTAGCAATACTATACCTGCTATAATATTATTTTTTAGAATATTAACTACTTCTTTTGCACCCTCTGTACTACTTGGATTGCTGCAGTAATGATATATAACATGATAACCAAGGTCCTCAGCAGTATCTTGAAAACTGTTAAATAAGTCTTCTATTAATGTACCAGTTATGATTAAAATAACTTTTGTGTTACTGCGTTTCGATTCTTTATTCTTTGTATTGACTTTATAACCAACCTTCTCAATAGCAGCAAGAACACGTTCACGTTTTTCTTCCGTAACCATAAAGCTGTTGTTTAGTACTCGTGAAACGGTTGCAACAGAAACCTCGGCTTCTTTTGCAACATCTATAACTGTTGCCATAATATACCTCCCTAATTTATTAAATTTTATAATGTTTCTTAAATAAGTAATAACTAAACATAAATTTATTCTATTATTATATTCATTATGAAAATAATTAGACAATCAATAAGCGTTATCTAAAATGCTTTTGTAAAACATTTGTAATAAATTATAATATATCTGAAAATAAAAATCAAGAGTTTAAGAGACTGAAACCTTACAATAACAGGCAATATGTACAAAATAATTATGAAAGCGTAGTATTATAATTATTATTTCAGAAAAAAAAGAATGTTTTTTCAATATTTTTCTGTAAAAAATATTGACTTTTAATGAAAAAATAAATATAATTTGAGTATAGAATTCTCCTATAAATTAAGCAGTAGCTTATGAAAACGATAAGATGAAATGACATTTGATGTAAATGAAAAAATTTAACTGAACGGGGGTATTTATTTGAAAGACGTTAAAATAACAATAGATGAAAAAGAAATCATAACTCAAGAAGGAAAAAGTGTATTAGAGTGTGCATTAGATTCAGGAATATATATACCACATTTATGTCATCATCCGGATCTTCCGGACTTAGGAGCCTGTAGACTATGCCTTGTAGAACATAATGGAAAGATAGTAACAAGCTGCACGCTAAAAGCTGCTGATGGAATGGTTATTAGGACTAAAGGTGAACGTATAAATAAGAAACGTCAATTATCTATGGAATTAATCTTGGCATCACATCCAGAAGAATGTTCAACGTGTCCTAAATATGGTAAGTGCGAATTGCAAACATTGATGCAATACTTAGGAGTTAGCAGAGAGCGTTTAAGGACAAGGGTGAAACCGTTTCCTAAAAATACTTCGAATAAATTATTTGATCATGATATGACAAGATGTGTATTGTGCGGCAGATGTGTAAGAGCATGTCAAAAAGTGCGTAAAGTAAATGTAATAGACTATCAAAAGAAGAATGGTGAGGCTTATATTGGAACACCGTCTGATAAATTATTGATAGATAATGATTGTAGATTCTGTGGAGCATGCGTTGAAGTTTGTCCAACGGGTGCAATAATGGATAAAAAAGAGTTAATAGATATTAATAAAAATAAAGAAACTGCACTAGTACCTTGCAGAAGCACTTGCCCGGCAGGCACTAATATACCTGAATATATAAGATTAGTAGGTGAAGGAAAATACTCAGAAGCAACAGCGGTAATTAGAGAAAAGCTGACTATACCTAAGATACTGGGGCACATATGTAGTCATCCTTGTGAATCCCAATGTCGAAGAGAAAATATTAATGAAGCTGTATCAATTAGAGAATTGAAGTTATTTGCAGTCGAACATGATGAAAAACAGATTTGGAAGAAAAATAGAAAGCAATTGCCAGTGACTGGTAAGAAAGTAGGGGTAGTTGGTGCTGGACCAGCAGGATTATCAGCAGCATATTATCTAAAAAAGCAGGGGCATGATGTAACTATATATGAAGCATTGCCTTATGCAGGAGGTATGACAAGATTCGGAATTCCAGAGTATCGTCTGCCAAGAGAAATAATACAAGAAGAAGTAGACTTAATTACAGAAATAGGAGTAGAGATTATAAACAATACAAAAGTAGATGATTATGAATCATTATTAAATGACGGATACGATGCCGTTCTAGTAGCAATAGGAGCTCATAAAGGTGTACGTTTACCAATTGAAGGTAATGATTTAGAAGGTGTATTAGTTAATTCAGATTTTCTTCGCGCTGTTAGTTTACATGAAGATGTAAAAGTCGGAAATAAGGTTGTAGTCCTTGGAGGTGGAAATGTTGCTTTTGACTGTGCCCGCACAGCAGTGAGACTAGGTGCAAAAGAAGTTCACTTAGCTTGCTTAGAAAATGAGGATAATATACCAGCATCTAAAGATGAAGTAGAAGCAGGAGCTGAAGAAGGGATTACTATTCATTACTCAAAATCATTTGGAAAGATTTTAGGTAAAGAAGGTAAGGTTTCAGGAATTGAGTTTATAGATGTTAAATCTATGTCATTTGATGAAAATAAAAGATTAACAATAAATTTAGTAGAAGGATCAAATCATATTCTTGAAGCAGATCAAATTATATTTGCTACAGGGCAAAGACCAGATATAGATGAAAAGAACGGTCTGGAATTAGGAAGAGGAAATACAATAGTAGTTAATAGTTCCCTAGAAACAAATAAGAAGAAAATATTTGCATCAGGTGATGCAATTTATGGGACAAACTCTGTTGTAAAAGCAGTTGCATCTGGCAGAGAAGCGGCTACATCAATCGATAAATTCTTGGGCGGAGACGGAAATATAGATGAACATTTGATAGATGTAAATGAACCAAGTGCATGTATTGGAAGAAGAGAAGGCTTTGGATATGAGAATAGAATTAAGCCAAATGAAGTCGATGTAAATTTAAGAAAGAATAACTTCTACATAGCAGAAGGTAAATATACTTGCGAACAAGCAAAGTGTGAAAGCAGTAGATGTTTACAGTGTGATTTACGTACTAAGCTTTCAAAACCTAAAACTTGGAATGATTATGCTGGATTAATTAGCATAGAAAGGAGCAGTAAATAAATATGATTAATGAATTTAAGCCAATTCTTATGCGAAATTTTGATGCAGACAATTTGGAATGTAGAGGATTAGTTAATACATCGAAGATGACACCACAGCAAGTAATAGAAAGTATTAACAAAGCTAAATTAAAAGAAAGCGGTGTGTATGTAGAAAATATTTCTGATAAGTGGAATCGTATTAATGCAATAACTAATGAAGAAAAGAAGCTAATTGCTGGTTTCAATAATATAGATAATTCATATGTTTCTATGTGTCTTCTTGAAAAAGATCCAGCTAATATTTTTGGTGGAATGGCAATTGCGGGAAATGCTTCAGGTATTTCAAGTGGGATACTATATTTACCTGAAGGAAAAGAGCTTTTAAAAGAAAAACTCGAACACCAACTGAAGAAAGTAGACTTATTTGGTTTTGTCATTGAGATCAGGATTGGAAAGATAAATGTCAGCGAAGTAAGTGAAAATGATTTGATTCATCATATTGAAAGTCTTGCATCTATTTCAGCATATTTTGAGATGGAAAATGAATATGTTCCATCAAAAATTATTTCGGTAACTGGGGACGTTAAGAAGTCAGGTATCGGAGAAATGCCATCAGATAGCACTATAACGGCAATAATAAATAATATCGCAGATGGTATTAATGAAGATGCAGAAACTATCGTACTTGGTGGAGAAACAGGTAAGTGTATTAGTATTGCAGAAGCAGAAAATAGCATTTTCGAAGGTTATGGCATTAATGAAATAATAGTATTAAGCAATAAACAATGCATTGTAGACTTTGCTAAGCAGGGAATAACAAGAATGTATGAAAAAACTTGTGGGAAATGTACTTTTTGTAGAGAAGGGCTATATCAATTAAAGCAAATGATATCTGATGCGACAGATGGAAAAGGAAAAGCTGAAGATGTTGAGTTGATTGAAGAAATAGCTAATGAAATTTCAGAAGAAACTTTATGTAGCTTAGGACAAAAATCAACTGAGTTTGTTAAAACTTCTGTCATAGCTTTTAAAACAAGTTATGAATCACATATAAAAAGAAAAAAATGTCCAACGGATTTCTGTGGAGGAGCTCAAATCATCGCTATAAAGGGTGATTTATGTGATGGCTGCGGAGAGTGTATGGATGTATGTGATTGTGATGCAATTGAAGGTAAGAATGGTTATATACATATGATTGATGAATTTGACTGCACTAAGTGTGGTAAATGTATTGATGTATGTTCTGTTTCAGCAATAGTGAAAATTGCAGCCAATAAAACTGTAGGTCCAGATAAACTTACACGTGTTGGAAGATGGAAGAAGAGAAGATAAGAATAATAATTATTAATATGCTAACCAATTTAAAATATTTATATATATAAAACTATAACAAAAAAATTAATTACTATGATGAATTAAAATAAAAGAGAGGAAGAAGAAAATGAAAGTATTAGGATTATCATTTGGAAGAAAAATGAAATGTAGCGAAATTTTAGTTAAGGAGGCATTATATAAGGCTAAGGAAGCTGGTGCCGAAGTACAATTTATAAGTACTATAGATATGAATATTCAACACTGTAAAGGTTGTGGAGCTTGTAGCGCAGGGAGAGATAATGGTAAACAAATCAAATGTATTATAAAAGATGATTATGAAATATTAGAACAAGCTGTTTTAGATGCAGATGCTGTAATTGTAGCTGCGCCAGTATATGCAGTAGCACCAGTAGGTCAATTAAAGAACTTCATTGATCGTTTTGGACCAGCTCATGACAGAGCAGCACTTGTAGCAGAACAAAATAAACGTATTGCAGCAGGTGCAGAATTATTAGATGAAAGATCATTCAAAGATAGATATATAGGTTTAATATCTGTTGGTGGAGCAAGTACACAAAACTGGGTATCCTTAGGATTACCAACAATGAATTTATTCAGCTTTTCATTAATGATGAAGGTTGTAGGACAAATTGATGCTTATGATATGGGAAGAACTGCAAATCCTGTACTAGATCAAGATTTAATGGACAGAGTAGGGGAATTAGGAAAAAGAGTAGCTGAAGCAGTTGGAAAGCCATATGAAGAAGTTAAATGGCTTGGTGAAGAAGGTACGTGCCCAGTTTGTCATTGTAACTTACTTACTGTAAATAAAACAACAACTGTTGAATGTCCAATCTGTGGAATAACAGGTCATTTATCTATAGATGGAGATGAGCTAAAAGTTGAATTTAGCGAAAAACAACAAAATCGTGCAAGAGGAACTGCAAATGGATTACAAGAACATTATGATGAAATTCAAGGAATGAAAGCAGTTGCAATACCTAAAATAATGGCCACAAAAGAAACTTTACCTCCAATGTTAGAAAAATATAAGAATTTTGATGAATTAATTAAATAGGTTATGTATTATAGATAAACAACACGCAACTTAGACTTAGCGATAACTTACCGAAATTATAAATATCTTTGTTCCGAAAAACTATGAAAATATCGCTGAAGTTTCTAAGTTGCAGGTTGCACCAATAATGAATGCTCCCAATTTCATTGTGACAAGCATTATTGGAACAACCTACAACTAAGAACCTTTGACAGCCATTTTCAAATGTTTTCTTCACAAAAATATTTATAATTTCTAGTTAAGATATTAACTTAAAGTTTTAGAAAATTTAGAAATATGTTTATCTACAACCTATAGAAAAAGTAAAAATTTCTACTTAAATTAAGATAATAATTATATAAAACTTGGAAGGAGTTAAGAGCATGTTTGCAAGACATATGTATAATCCAGAAGGATTTAAAAATACAGTAGTGGATAATGAAGTAATAGGATTTCAATTTGACATGAAGATTCAATATTATCGTGGAGTTACCCTTTCTATTATCAGAGATATTGAGGTAGTGGTTGATGATGAAAAATATCCACGTGAAGATATCCGTTTCACAGTAAATGATGAAACTTTTACATTAGAAGAAATGCGTACAGTTATAGATAATCGTTGGTTATTTGGTCAATATGCTACTGTTACAGTAATAAAAAAAGGTGGTCTTCAAGCAGGTAAGCATCACATTAAATGCACTCAAACTATTGCGCCATCATACATGCCACATATTTTAGTACATCCTGGCGAATATGATTTTGAGATTAGATAGGAGGAAATAACAATGGATTATAAAATTGGAAGAAGTGTATCATTATATAGTTATCAATCAGAATATTATGTTGGTAAGCTTGATTTAGAAGGATGCATTAGAGAAGCAGCAAAAGCTGGAGCTACTGGAATTGAACTTTTAGCTGAACAAATGGTGGATTCTTTTCCTATAATTACGCCAGAATTTAAAGAACAATGGTTTGGCTGGATGGAGAAGTATGGTACAGAACCAACTTGCTATGATGCATTTCTAGAGAATCATATTTATGACAATAGAACACTTACTCTTCGTGAGCAAGTCAAAATGATGGAAAGAGATATCAAAATTGCAAAGGAACTTGGATTTAAAACTTTACGTACTCTTGTTGCAACACCTATGGATGTTATTGAAGGCAGCCTTGAGTGTGCGGCAAAGAATGATATTAAAGTGTGTATTGAAGTTCACTCACCATTTTCATTAAACTCTGGATGGGCAGATGGATATATGGAAATGATTCTTCGTACAGGAACAAAACATTTTGGATTTATGCCTGACTTCGGTATATTCTGCAATAAAATTCCAAGACAACTTCGTGAACAAGCTATCCGTAGAGGAGCTAACTTAGAATGTGTTAAGCTTGTAGATGAAGCTTTTGAAAATAGAGTGGCTAAAGGATTTACAAAGATCAGATATGACACAAATCTTGGACGCGCACATGGCGAGTATATGAAAGCTAATGGAATGCCAGAATTAATGGAAGCAATTAATAAAGCTAATGGAAGCAAAGTAGACTTAGCTTATGCAGGAGCTTCATTTAACTATACTTGGTGTGACCCTCAAGATGTTATTGATAATATAAAATATATTTATCACACACATGCAAAATGTTATGAAATAGATGAAAATTATGAAGAAACATCAATGCCGATTAAAGAAATAGTAGCTGCTTATAAAAAGGCAGGTTACCATGGATTCTTATCTACTGAATATGAAGGACATGGAATGATTAATGATGCGTTTGAAGTTGATAGCATCGAACAAGTTAGACGTCATCAAGAAGCGTTGAGACGTGCTATAGAAGAATAAGGCACAATCAAAAAAATAATAGACCAGTATGCTTGCCTATTTTGCGTCATGCTGCGTCAGCAAATTCAGCTAATAGGTCTGCTATGAGCTGGATTTACTTCCTTGCCTGACACGAAATATGCGTCGCATCTTTGGTCTATTATTTTCTTTCATGTACCTAATTACCAATTATAAAAAATATATTTGAAAAGATAAATGTGCATGATAATTATGATATATCATGCACATTCATTTATATAAAGAAATTTAATGTAGAGTTTTTATAAAAATTATCTATAGAAATTACCATAACAAGATGTGCTTAATAATTTTTAGGCAATATAAGTGAAAGGAGAAAAATAATGTTTGATAATTATTTAATTAGAAAAGACAGTCTTGAAAATGTATATAAAGATGATAAGGCTATAGGATTCAAATTTGCAGTACGTATAGCAGATTATAGAGGTTGCTTCTTATCTTTACACAATGGATATTATATTGAGTGTGATGGTGTAGAATATCCTAAAGATTTGCAAAAATTTGAAATAAATAGTAAGGAACCAAGAGATTTTAAAGAAATAAAAAAGTGCGTTTGGGAGCATTGGGATTATGATGATGAAGGGTATGTTTATGTTGAAAAAGAAGGTGGGTTAACACCAGGAATGCATAACATTAAACTTCAGCAATCAGTATTAGCAGCTTATGGATATATGCCATGGGATGAAGAATGGTTAAAGAATCCACCAGTTCCGGGACATGGAGCAGGTTCGGGAAAGACTGCTAATATTTGTTCATTTAACTTAGAATTACAGGAAGGGGGATTATAGTATGTCAATTAAAAGAGGTGTTTCACTATACAGCTATCAACAAGCACAATTTTTTAAACAAATGAATTGGAAAGATATGATTAAGGAAGTTCATGATAATCTAAAAACGGACGGAATTGAGATTATTGATGAGGCTATTATTAAAAATTATCCATTCCCATCAGAGCAGTTTATATTTGACTTTAATAATGAAATGGCAAGATATAATATGAACGCAGTTACAATGGATATTTATCTTGATGTACATCAATTCAGAGATCATATAATGGCTCATAGAGAGGCAGCAGAAAGGCTAAAAAACGATATCAAAATTGCTGCAAAACTAGGCTTTAAAAATGTACGTCCGCTATGTCTTGTTCCAATAGATGTAATTGAAATGGCACTTGAGACAGCAGAAAAATATGATGTGAAGATTGGGAAAGAAATTCATGCACCACTTCCTATTAAGCCTGGAACAAGGGTTCAACCAAAAACAGGAATGGCAGCAGCCCTTGATTTTAGAATGTCTGAGCAAATCATTGAACTTGCAGACAGAACAGGTAGTAAGCATGTTGGATTGGTACCTGATTTTGGAATTTTTCAACACTCACCATCTCAAGTATCAATAGATTATGCAAAAAGACAAGCTAAAATTCCAGAAGCAATTGATTTCATCTTAGAAAACAGTAAAAACTATAGTTTAGATGATATAGGAACAGTGCTAAGTGAAAAGTATCCTAATCATAATATTGATCCAGGTACTATTGAAAGAATGAGTCTACATGAATCATCAGCAAGTCCTGAAGATATAATTGATATTATCCCATACATCGTAAGTATACATGGAAAGTTCTATAACATGACAGAAATACCAGGTAAGCCAGGATGTTATGAGGACTTAGCTATTGATTATGAAACTCCTATAAAATACTTAAAGGAAAATGGATTTTATGGATATATAAATTCTGAATATGAAGGACAAAGAGATCAGCAAGATAGAGGTGTTGAATTTTTAGCAGATGAAGTGGAACAAGTAAGACGTCATCATGAAATGTTGTCGAGATTAATTGGTGAGTAAATATTAAATATATTTCTCATAACTATGCAAAAAGATATGAGATAGGTAAGTATTGTTAGGAAATATGAATGTGGAAGAAATATTATTAAGCATAGAAAGGATGAAAGCAATCGTGAATGACACAATAAAATCAATAATGAAAAGAAGTTCCATTCGTAAATTTAAAAAGAACAAGTTAAGTGAAACAGAAATTGATATTTTAATGAAAGCAGCTCTAGCAGCACCTAGTGCTGCTAACACACAACCTTGGCACTTTAGTTTTGTAGAAGATACTAAATTGATAACGGATTTAGAAGATTATCTTGTTGAACTTGCCATGAACTCTGGTGATGAAATGGCAATTAATAGATTAAAATCACGAAATAACAAAGTTATTTTTGATGCTCCACTATTAGTAATAGTTTCATCTCCGTTAAAGGGACATTTTGATATGTTGGATTGTGGTATTTCAATTGAAAATATCGTTATTGCGGCTGAGAGCATGGGACTTTCTAGTATAATACTTGGTGGAATGAGAGTGGCTTTTATGGGGGATAAGAGATCTTTTTATAAGGATTTATTCTGTATTCCAAAAGAGAATGAGTTTGTTGCGGCTATTGCCGTTGGACATGCTGATATGACTGCAAATCCTCATGCATTGGATGAAGATAAGATAACAAGAATTAAGTAAACTATGAAAACAAATACACTAAAGTGGAGCTGAATAGAATGGATAATAAAGAAATCGTTAAAAAATTATACGAAGTTGTATTTAATGGGCATGATTTGACTAGAGCTTCTGAATTTATTAAAGAAGAGTATATTCAACATAACCCTAGAATGAAGAATGGACTTCAATATTTTATAGAGGCTTTTAGAGATGGTCAATTCAAAAAAAATCCTGAATTCAAATTTGAGATTAAACATTTAGTTGCCGAAGGAGATTATGTTGTAGTACATGGACATGCAATACCAAAGCAGGGAGACAGAGGTGTTGCAGTAATGGATATGTATAGATTTGAGGATGGTAAGGCAGCAGAACATTGGGATATAATTCAGGTTATACCGGAAAAATCTGAAAATGATAATGGGATGTTTTAAGTAGAATTTTTATTTTAAAAAGACATATATATCAAGAAATTAGCTGTTGCAAAACTAATTATATGTGTTATGCAACAGCTTTTTATTATTGAACTTATATATTATGAAAGTAATTGAAATAGAGTTTAAAATTTTTGGAAACGTATTTGATTGGAATAAATTCTATAAGAAGGTAAAAAAATGACCATGATAGTTTTTTATTATGACCAGCAAAAAAGATACTTACATTTATAATATAAGTATAAGCTTTATTTTATAGATAATAATTAACTCTAATGATTACGTTTTCGGAAGTATTTAAAAAAATATAATAGAATCATAATATTTAGGAGGGCAGTAATATGAATGGTGAAATCGTTGTAAATCAACCTGAGAAAGTAAATGTCAAAACTAAATTATCATTTTTAGAAAAGACTTGTTATGGATTTGGAGATTTCGCGTCCAATTTAATGTGGGGAGTTATTGGCAGCTTTTTACTTTACTTCTATACAGATGTTGCATTAATACCAGTAGCTGCTACAGGTACTATTTTTCTAATCTCGAGAGTTCTAGATGCTTTTATTGATCCTGTAATATTTAGGGTATAGGAATTTTAATTTTAAGGGATTTAAAAGTTGAGAATGGGAGAGGTAATTATGGAATTGAAAATTAGAAATGAACTTTCAGAGTTATCATTACAAGAACAAGCTAAATCATACTCGAAGTATTATTATAAGGAACCATCACAGATTGATTGTGAGTTAATGGAGGTAATTAACAGAAAAATAGAGATGGATTATAGAAAGGCTATTACACCAGAAAAGATTAATTATATGTTGGATCCATCTTTAATTGAAGTTGAAAACGGATATTGTAAATTACCATCAGGAGGTGGATATATATCAGCCTTGCATAAAATGCCTGGAGTTACCTTTGAAATGTATAAGTGGTGGTTGGATTGGTGGATTCATGATGAGTTAAGATATAAAATTTGGTGTCCTAAAGCTCATTATAACAGTGGTTTTATGTGGTCTTTTGAAGATTGTGAAGAAGACGTTTTTCTTATGAGTTCCTTAAGGCAAACTCCAGAAGCAATAGGGTTGGATGTAGAAAAAATGAAAAAATCAAAGCTTCTAATGGCAGATGGGGCTAATGCAACTTCCTTATTGCGCAATTCTGATAGAAAGACAAAGCCGATTCCTACAATAGTAATGCATTTTGTTTATGAAACTGAAGAAGGAATTGATATTAGAAGTAGGTTTTGGAAGGGATATCAGGCAATTGGAAATTCTATTGTATGTGTATTAGAAGAAGAGCAGAAAGTATCAAGCGAGTCTTTAAATAAACTATTAGAACATAATTGCATGGAAATGTCTACCTTAAGAGATATTTTACCTAGTCTCTATGCAGAAGAAAAAGTTTAGTTGTATACTGGGAGTTTTGTATGAAAAAGAAAAGATATAGTTCTCTAGATAGAATTAATTGTAAGTTTAAACCTCCTGAGGCAAATTTTTTATAAAGGTATTTTAAATTTCATAAAGTGAAACTTTTCAGGTGGAGTTTTATACTCCAGCTGAATTTAGTTGAACTAATCCAGGGCGTGCAGCCGTTATCGCCCACTTGTAGAAAAACAGATATTCCAAAAAGTGAGAATCCAAATTTTATATTTCGTTCTTCGAACTTTCCCTGTGGGCTTTTCAATTTGGCATAGTCGCTTTCACACAGTGCGAGGGAGTGTTACGGATGCTAGCTATCGGATAAAGCTATATATAAAATGGAGGAATTAATATGAGTAAGAAATTTAAATGGGGAATTTTAGGGACAGGCTTTATTGCTAATCAATTTGCAATGGGATTACAATCAATTGAAAATGCAGAAATATATGCAGTAGGTTCAAGATCTCAGGAAAGTGCAGATACCTTTGGTGAAAAATATGGAGCGGCAAAAAAATATAGTTCTTATAAAGAATTAGCTAGTGATCCTGATGTGGATATTATATATATTGCAACACCGCATCCATATCATTATGAAAATGCATTACTTTGCATGAATGCAGGTAAAAACGTGTTATGTGAAAAACCTCTCACTTTAAATGCTAAAACAGCAGTAAAGATGATAGAAGTGGCTAAAGAAAACAATGTATTTTTCATGGAAGCTGTATGGTCAAGATTTTTACCGGTATATGCAGAGATTAGAAAGTGGTTAGATTCAGGTTTAATCGGCGATATTCACTTATTAAAAGCTGATTTAGCATATTATGAACCATGGCCAGCAGAAGATAGACACGTAAATATAGATTTAGCTGGAGGAGTACTACTAGATGTTGGAATTTATACAATTTCATTTGCACAGTTTGTTTTTGGGAAAAAGCCTGAAAATATTCAAACAATAAAGCATATGGGAGAAACTGGAGTAGATGTAGATGAAGCTATGATATTTGATTATGGTATGGGAAAAATGGCAATGTTATTCGCTTCTATTAATGTAAATATGCCACATGATGCATATATTTATGGATCTAAAGGCTGCATCCATATAAAAGATTTCTGGCATCCAGTGAGTGCAGCGTTAATGGTAAATGGTGAGGAACCAAAGGTGGTTGAAATGCCATTTAATGCAACAGGATATGAGTTTGAAGCAATGGCTGTAATGAATTGTTTAGAAAAGGGAGAAAAATCATGTGATTTAATGCCTTTAGAGCAAACATTAGAAGTTATGGAAGTTATGGATCAAATAAGAGAAGATTGGGGATTTGTTTACCCTATGGAGGAGATATAAAAATGGAATATGTAAATATTAAGGGTTTTGACAAACCAATAGCAAAATTAGTAATGGGAACTATGATTATAAATTCTAATGAACTAGAAAAAAGCTTTCAATTATTGGATGATGCATTAGAGCTAGGATACACTACAATTGATACAGCAAATGCATATCCAAGTGAATGGGCAATAGGGCAATGGATGGAGGAAAGAAAATGTCGTGATAAAGTGGTGATTATTTCTAAGTGCTGCCATCTTAACCCAGATAGAAAGCGTGTTACCCCATTTGATATCACTTCAGATTTGCATGATGATTTAGCACGTCTTCGCACAGATTATATTGATATATATTTATTACACCGTGATGATGAAGATGTTCCAGTAGGACCATTAGTAGAAACTTTAAATGAGCATTTAAGAGCTGGAAAAATTAAAGCATTTGGTGGATCAAACTGGACTCATGAAAGAATACAAGAAGCAAACGATTATGCTGCAAAACATGGTTTAGTTGGATTTATTGCAAGCAGTCCACATTATAGTTTAGCCGAACAAGTAGAAGAACCTTGGGCACCAGGATGCATTGGTATAAGTGGACCAGATGGAGTGGAAGCTAGAAAATGGTACGTTGAAAATGGAATGCCAGTATTTGCATATTCAAGTTTAGCAAGAGGATTCTTTTCAGGAAGAATTTCAAGAAGTACATTTGAAAATGAAAAGGAAACAATTGATCAAGCTTGTTTAATTGCATACTGTCATGAACAAAATTTCCAAAGATTAGATCGTGCTGAAATTTTAGCTAAGGAAAAAGGAGTTTCAATCCCTAAAATTGCATTAGCGTATACCATGAGTCAGCCAATGAATGTATTTCCGATTGTGGGAGCGGCTAATAGAAAAGAACTTGAAGATAACCTTGAAGTACTTGATGTTAAGTTAACAGAAAAGGAAGTTGCTTGGTTAAACTTGGAAATAGACAACAGATAAAATTTAATATAAGGTACAAGAAAGAAAATAATAAGTCAATAGTGTGATGGATATAGATAAACAACTTATAACTTGGACTTATGTGATAAACGCACCGAGATGAGTAGCATACTTATGTTCCAGTTTCTGAGGAAATTTTATGGATGATTCTAAGAACAAAAGTTGTACCCAAAACGCTAGCCTCAAAAGGCAAAGCTTTGAACTAGCATTTTGGAACAACTTTTATTCTAAGAATCACATCCATAAAAATTCCTTATGAAACATTCCACAAAAGTATGCTACACATTTCTAGTTGGGTTATATTTCAAAGTATATATAGTTTATGATTTGTTTATCTGCATGGGGTTCCTCAATGATATTCAAACTTATGAAATTTAAAGATCACTAATATCTCTAAATTGAAATTACGGATATGTATTGTTATCGATATGGAACCCTATATTTAGCCTTAGATCAAAGAAGTATAAGGTCAAAGACACTAGAATTATGACTTATTATTTTTTTTGGTATTCCTATAGTGTGATGGAGAGTTTAATTTAAAGATATGGGAAATTCAATTTAAATTAAGGGGGAGATTGAAAATATGAAGAGTGATGAAGTTAGTGTAGGAAAAATATCTAAGCTTAGTTTCAAAACAAAATTTAGTTATGGAATAGGTGATTTGGCAAGTAATATAAGCTGGGGGTTAGTATCATCTTATTTATTGATTTTTTATACAGATGTATATGGATTAAGTGCAGCAGTAGCAGGTACTTTGATTCTTATAGCAAGAGTTTGGGATATTTTTATAGATCCAATAGTGGGATTATTTGTGGAACGTAGAGATTCTAAGTTTGGGCGTTTTAGACCATATATTCTAATAGGTGCAGTATTAACTGCAATTTTCAACACGTTAACTTTTGTTACACCATCTTTTAGCGATACGGCTAAAATAGCCTATGCCTGTATTACCTATATAATTCTTGGTACCGTTTACTCTGTCGTTAGTATTTCCTATGGTGCTTTGGCTACGGTTATGACAAATGACACTAACGAAAGAACTTCCTTAAATTCTTTTAGAGGATTCTTTGCCAGCATATCAAATGTTATTGTTGGTGCCAGTGTTATGCCATTAGTGAGTATATTAGGAAATGGAAACAATCAAATAGGATATGCATTAACTGCTCTAGTATTATCCTTAATCTCAATCCCCCTATATTTAATGGTTATTAAAAATTGCAAAGAAGTTATACAGCCACCTAAAAGCCAGTATCCTTCAATAAAGGAATCTGTCATGGCCGTAGCTACAAATAAACCATTATTAATGGCAATGATATTTCTATTGTTAATGTTCACTGCTTTATTTGGAAGACTTGGTATAGTTGTTTTTTATTATATTTATGTTTTAGGCAGACCAGATTTAATTGCATTATTAATGATGGGATTTGGTATATTTACAGCATTGGGAGCAATATTAGTATCTTTTTTAGCTAATCATATGGAAAAGAAAACACTTCTTATAGTTTCATGCGGAATAAGTGCAGTTGGACTTATTGCTATGTATTTTACGCCTTCTGCAAATGTAATGATGATAACTATCTTAACCCTTGTGTATAGTATTTCAGTTGGTTTTTGTAGCCCAATGATATTTAGTATTATAGGTGACTGCATAGATGACAATGAGTGTAAGACTGGTAAACGTGCAGATGGAGCAATTTACTCGATGACAAGCTTAATAACAAAAGTTTCTTCTGCAATAATAGGAGGTCTTACTGCATTTTCACTTGCATCAATAGGTTATGTTCCTAATGCACAGCAATCTGCTTCAGCAATAAATGGAATAAATATTGTTGTTAATGTGATCCCAGCCGTGTTATATATTGCTGCAATGCTGCCATTATTTCTATATGGAATATCAAAAGCAAGAGCAATGGAAAACTCCAAAGAACTTGAAAGAAGACGTAATAATATATTAAATGTTTAAATTATATATTAGGTAATTAGGAGGAATAAATAGAATGTCAGGTGTAAAGAAAATTCAAGTATTAATGTGTACAGTAGAACATAAACCATATATAAATGAGAAGCTAAGAATACTTCTTGAATCAACAGGTCGTTTTTCTGTGAAGTTGACTGAGGAATTTAGAGGTGCAAGTGAAGAGACACTAAAGCCATATGATTTAGTGTTAATAAACTACAATGGCAAAGAATTAATAACTGATCCAGCTATAAGATGGGGAGAAAAAACTGAAAATACACTTTTTGATTTTGTACGTCAGGGAAAGGGAGTAATTTTCTATCATTCTAGTATATTTGTTGATGATCCAGATTGGCCAGATGAATATAAGAAACTTCTTGGGATATATTTTTCTATGGAAGAAGGCGGAAGAAGAAATCCTAAAGGTGATTTTATAGTAGAAATTGATAATAAAAATCACCCAATAACCAGTGGGGTGAATACTTCGTGGATGGTAATAAATGATGATTTATTTGCAGGTTCTAGCATTCATAAAGATTCTCAAGTAGAAGTTTTAGCAAGCGTATTTGATGATGTAGATAATTATAGAGTTCCTCATTTTCCTAGCAAACATCAGCCTACTGTGTTGATTCCTGATGGAGAAATAGAAAAAATGCCAGGTGTAAATAAAATGCAGCCTGTAATATGGACAAATAAATACGGACAAGGCAGGGTATTTGCTATATCCATAGGTCATGAGATGGAAACAATAGGACGCGTAGAATTCGTTGCACTATTTTGTCGTGGAGCAGAATGGGCAGCAACTGGTAATGTAACTATAGCACCACCAGATCGTAGCGGTGATAATCGTTTAATTCCTTGGCCATTCTATAGGTTTTAATATATAGAATTAGCCATATTGAAAGAAATTACTACATGGATTGCCAGACTTAATAGAAATTTTAAATTGAGAGTGGGAGAGATATTTATGGAATTAAAAATTAAAAGTGGAGTTCCAGAGTTATCATTAGAAGAGCAAGCCAAATCATATTCAAAATATTATTATAGAGAGCCATCAAAAATTGATGATGAATTAATGGAAGTAATTAATAGAAAAATAGAAATGGATTATAAAAAGGCAATTACACCAGAAAAAATTAATTACATGTTAGATCCATCATTAATTGAAGTTGAAAATGGGTGTTGTAGATTGCCATCGGGAGGCGGATATATAGCAGCATTGCATAAAATGCCTGGTGTAACTCTTGAGATGTATAAGTGGTGGGTAGATTGGTGGACCCGTGAAGACCTAAGATATAAAATATGGTGTCCTCAATATCATTATAAAAGAGGATTTATGTGGAATTATGAGGATTGTGGCTGTGGAGGAGAAGATGTTTTTATTATGAGCTTATTTAGGCACCACCCAGAAAAAATGGGATTAGACCTAGAAAAAATGAAAGATTCTAAATTACTAATGGCAGATGCCGCTAATGCAACATCTCGATTACGTAATTGTGGTGAAGAAGTAAATCCAATTCCTGCTGTAGTAACACATTTTGTTTATGAAAAAGAATATGGGATAGATATTAGGACTAGATTTTGGAAGGGATATCAAGTGATTGGAAATTCACTTGTATATGTTTTAGAAGAAGGACAAGAAATATCTAGTGAATCTTTAAATGGGTTATTAGAACATAATTGCATGGAGATGGCTACATTAAGAGATATTTTACCTAGTCTCTATAAAGAAGAAAATGATAAGTAAGCGATGAATTATAAAATCTTTGTAAACGATTAATGAAGTGTTTAAGGGAATTGTGAGTAGAAAATTAAAATTGGAAAAACAAAATATTCCATAATTACCATTTCGCAAATTATCAGGAGAAATTAATATATACAGTAGAAAGATGATTGAGCTTGCAAGAGCTCTTTTCATAGGAAAGATATTTTAATTCAAAGGCCACAAAAACTAAGAAAATAGCTGGCTAAATTTAATTTATCACTACAGGTTATATTCTGTAGTGTTATTTTTTTTCAATTAATATAAGTAGTCTAGAATTGGCTAATAGGCTTAGGCACATTCAATAAAAAAATAATAAATAAATTATTAAGTACTTCCATCTAAAAAGTCAAAAAATGACCAGTGGTATCTCAATAATGACCAGCAAAAATATTTCCATAATTTATAATTAAATTATGGAAATAAACTTACTACACACAACCGACAATGAATAGACCAGTACTTTAGAAATTTTGAAGTGTAGAGAGTTTAGGCGCATGGAAGAAGATGGACTAGCAATTGTCTTGTTATTTTTTGAATGTGTCTTAATAAAAGAATAGGAGGAGTTTATTGTGAAATTTGGATGTAGTTTAGAAATGATTAATTTAAAGACAAGCGGACCTAATTTTATTTACAAGCAATCAAAGGGATATTGGGTAAATTTATTTAAGTTTGTTGCAGCAGCAGGATTTAAAGGGGTGGAGTTACCTTACAATCCTTTTTCAAGTGATCCTATGGCATTTGAAATTGGAAGGTGCGGAGTGCCAATTAGTAAATTTGCCGTAGATGCTAAATATGGTTCTGCAAAAGAATTCGTGGAATTCTTAAATGAGGTGGGAATTGAAGAAGTAACAGGCGTTCATATTAATGCCAATGACGTAATGTTAGAAATTATTGCATCAGGTCAAGATATGTCTAACTACTTCACTCTTTTCGAGAAGATGGGAATGGAAGCAATTGATTTTTTAGTTTCTCTTGGAAGTAAAGGTTTAATTGTTTCACCAACACCTGAAATTGGATGGCTTGAAAAGATGGTAGATGGAGATTTAAAAGGAGAATTTACTACTAAAACTATTGAAGTTTTGAAAAAGTTTGTATCAGTTGGTAAGGAAAAGGGGATTAAGGTTGCAGTCAAAAATGAATATTGGAGTTTAATGAGAGGTAAGGAAATTGCTAATCTTTTAAAAGAAGTCGAAGGTGCATTATTTAGTCCAGATCTTGCGCATCTTAAAATTACTGGTGATGATCCAGTAATTTTAGTAAATGCTCATGCGAGCAACAATGAAATTGACTACTTAAGATTTAGTGATACAGATTTTATTGATGAAGTTAACAATTATAAAAAAATAAATGCAGAAATTCCTGTAGAAGGTAGGCAAAAAGTTTTTTGCGACTTAGGGGATGGTAATGTAGATCTTTTAAATGTAGCTAAAGCATTAAAAGACAGCAATTATAACGGATGGGTGATTTGTGAATCAAAAAAAACATTAGATGTATATAGAGCACTTCTAAAAATGCGTTGGTTTGTGGATCATGAAATTGTTAAAAAGTTAGGAGGCGTTCAATAATGGAAAATTTAAAATACTCTTATCAAACTAATATGTGGGGATTGATGGTACAGTATCCAAAGATAAATGATTGGAATGAATGGTACCAAAAAGATTACAGTAATTCAGTATATTATTTAGACTGGGATCAGATTTTGAAATATCATGTAGGGGCAGGTTTTAAAGGAATTGAACTAATGTTTCATATGGAGCCTTATATAAATCAATTTTTTGGACATGCTAAGAATTTTACAGAGTTTGCAAGAGAACGTGGTATTGAAGAAGTTACAGGTACATTTTCTATTGCATTCGATTCACAAGATAGATCAAAACATAAAAATGCTTTGAAAAATTTAAGTGGTATCATAGATTTTACTGCAAATTTAGGTGGTAGCAGAATTAATATTATGCCAGCAGGTGGATACTATGGACTTGGTCCTTTAGATAAAGATCAAATAAAAGCAGCTGCAGATTTTATGAATGAATTTGGTAAACGTTGTTCAGAAAAAGGTATTATCCCTTGTATACACACTGAATTCTGGGGATCTATAAATAAAAATGAATTAGAACGTTATATTGAGCAGTTAGATCAAAGGTATGTAGGATTTTGTTTAGATACAGCACAAGTTTTAATAATGGGATTTGATCCAGTTAAATTTTATGATAAGTATCATGAATTCGTAAAGTATTTTCACTTAAAGGATTCAACATACGCTTATGCTCCAGATGAACTAAGACTAAAAGCAGGGGCTGAATTCCAAGATGGTGGAGATCGTTGGTTCTGGGAACTTGGAGCTGGAAAAGTTGATTTCGTGGGGTTATGGAAATTGCTTAAGAAATATAAATATAAAGGCTGGATAGGATTAGAAACTGATGGTACTCCAGATCCAATGGCAACAATGTTGTTATCTAAGTATTATATTAATCATGTACTTTCTCCAATTTATAAATAATCAGTTATTAAAGGAATGGTATATAATTATTAAGTTTCAAGCGCTATTTCCTTAATAAAGAGTAGTTACCATAAATTATCTGTGAATTTGAATAATAGAAGAAATGAATTTAAATGGGAGGATTAATAATGAGAAAAGTAAAGGTTGGTATTATCGGATGTGGTGTAATTTGCCAAACTTATTTAAGAAATTTAACTCAAATATTTGAAATGATTGAAGTAGAAGCAGTGGCGGATATGTTTATAGAAAAAGCAAAACAAGTTGCAGAACAATTTAATGTTCCAAAAGCTTATTCTGTAGATGAATTATTAGCTGATAAAGAAATTGAAATTGTGGTTAACTTAACAATTCCAGCTGCTCATAAAGAAATAAATACAAAAGCATTAAATGCAGGAAAGCATGTATATTGCGAAAAGCCTCTAGCACTTAATCTAGAAGACGCAAAGGAAACTATAGACCTAGCAAATGAAAAAGGACTTTTATTAGGATGTGCTCCTGATACTTTTTTAGGAGCAGGACTACAAACTTGTAGAAAAATCATTGAAGAAGGATGGATTGGAACTCCTATTGGAGCAACTGCTAATCTTGTTAGCAGAGGTCATGAAACTTGGCATCCAGCTCCTGAATTTTATTATAAAAAAGGTGGGGGCCCAATGTTAGATATGGGACCATATTATATAACAGCTCTTGTATCGCTTCTTGGACCAATTGACAAAGTTAGTTGTTTTGCAAAGAAAACTTTCGATAAACGTACTATTACAAGCCAACCTTTAAGGGGTAAGGAAATAGAAGTAGATGTACTAACACATTATGCTGGTCTTATGGAATTTAGAAATGGCGTGATTGCTAATATCAATATAAGTTTTGATGTTTGGTTATCAAACCTTCCATGCATTGAAATTTTTGGTACAGAAGGAACCTTAGTAGTACCTGATTCAAATATGTTCGGAGGACCTGTGAAATTACTAAGAGGAAATAGCATGGTTGATAGTATAGAAGGATTAGATGTAGGGGAAGCAGTTGAAAAGATTCATTCTGAAGAAATGTTTGATTTCTTTAAAGATATGCCTTTGGCTTATAACAAGACAGAAGATAATATGAGAGGGTTAGGTCTTTTAGATATGGCTTATTCAATTGTTGAAGGCAGAGAGCATAGAACAAACCCAGAACTTGTTTATCATGTAATGGAAGCGTTATCAAGTTTTGATGTTTCTGCAAAAGAGGGGACAACATATAATATGACTACAACTTGTAAACAGCCTAGTCCAATTCCAACAGGATTGCAAATTGGAACTTTAGATTAATACTAATATAAAGTGAAACTTTTCAGGTGGAGTTTCATACTCCAGCTGAATTTAGTTGAACTAATCCAGGAGTGTGCAGCCGTTATCTCCCACTTGTAGAAAAGCAGATATTCCAAAAAGTGAGAATCGAAATTTTATATTTCGTTCTTCGTACTTTCCCTGTGGGCTTTTCAATTTGGCATAGTCGCTTTCACACAGTGCGAGGGAGTGTTACGGATGCTAGCTATCGGATAAACTTAAGATATTAAAGAATAGAGTTAATTTTAATATTATATTTCAATTCAGATATATAAAAAGGAATTAAAGCAAAGATTAGAAATAATCTTTGCTAATACCGTATATATTAAAGGAGGTTATTATGGGAAGATTAGTAACATTATTTACAGGACAATGGGCGGATTTAGATTTTGAAACAATGTGTAAAAAAGCACAACAAATGGGATATGAAGGATTAGAGATTGCATGTTGGGGAAATCAACTAGATCCTAAAAAAGCTGCAGAAGACGATGCTTATGTAACATTTATTCTTGATACATTGAAAAAGTATAATTTAAAATGTGAAGCTATAGGCGCACATATTATTGGACAATGTGTTGGGGATTACAATGATCAGAGGTTAAATAACTTTGTGTCAGAAGAGCTATGGGATAAAACAGATGAGATTAGATCATGGGCTATACAACAAATGAAATATTGTGCTATTGCTGCTAAAAGAATTGGTGCAAAAGTAGTAACTGGATTTACAGGATCTCCAATATGGAAATACTTATACTCATTTCCTCAAACAACTGAAGAGATGGTAGAGGCGGGATACAATGAGATAGTTAATTTATGGTCTCCAATATTAGACGTATTTAAAGATAATGAAGTTAAATTCGCTTTAGAAGTACATCCAGGGGAAATTGCATTTGATTATTATTCCACTGAAAAATTATTAGAAAAATTTGCAGATAGAGAAGAGTTCGGTCTTAACTTTGATCCAAGTCATTTGATTTGGCAAGGAATTGCACCACATATTTTCTTAAAAGACTTTATTAAGAAAGTTTATCACGTTCATATGAAGGATGCGGCTGTTACTTTAGATGGTAAGTCAGGATTGCTTGGGTCTCACATAGATTTTGGTGATTCAAGAAGAGGTTGGAATTTTAGGTCATTAGGACATGGTGATGTGAATTTTGAGGAGATTATTCGTGTATTAAATACTTATAACTATCAAGGGCCATTATCAGTTGAATGGGAAGATAGTGGAATGGAAAGAGAATATGGTGGTGCTGAAGCAGCAGCTTTTGTTAAAAAGATTGACTTTGCTCCATCTAACGTAAAATTTGATGATGCAATCAAATCCTAGTAATAAAGGAGAGGAATAAATTATGAAAAGAAAAAGATTAAATTATGGTATGGTTGGTGGAGATTTAAATGCATTTATAGGTGGCGTTCATCGTAGTGCAATTGATTTTGAAGGGAAAGCTTCTTTAGTAGCAGGTTGTTTTAATCCGGAACCGGTAGCTAATAAAGAATGTGGAGATTTTTTTAGATTAAGTAATGATAGAATATATGCTGATTATAAAGAAATGGCGGAAAAAGAAAGCAAAAAGGAAGACAAAATTGATTTTGTTTCAATTGTAACTCCGAACTTTCTACATTATCAAGTTGCCAAAGAATTCTTATCAAAAGGAATCAATGTGGTTTGTGAAAAACCATTATGTTTCGAAATAGAGGAAGCAAAAGAATTAGAATCAATTGCTAAGGAAAAAGGCGTATTTTTTGCTATTACTTATGGTTACTCTGGATATCCTATGGTAAAATTAGCTAAGAAGTTAATATCAGATGGTGTTATTGGGGATATAATCAATGTCAATGCAGAATATCTACAAGAATGGTTAGTTGATGATATTGGTGCTGGTGATGACAGTATGACTAAGTTATCTATGTGGAGGAAAGATCCAAAGCTAGCGGGGATTTCTAATTGCGTTGGTGACATAGGAACTCACATTGAACACACTGTAAGCTATATGACTGGATTAAAGTTAAAGAAGGTTGCTGCAAAATTAGATTATTTTAATCAACCTTTAGATTTAAATGCCAATATACTTATTGAATTAGAGGGCGGAGTAAGTGGTGTCTATAGCTGCTCACAAGTTTGTGTTGGACATGCAAATGGTTTAGTTACTAGAATTTTTGGCACTAAAGGTGCAATTGAATGGGTACAAGAAAATCCAAATGATTTAAAAGTCACCCTAAAAGGACAACCTGTTCAAACTTATACAAGAGGTATGGGATATGTTACTGGAAGAGCAGCGGAGTTAAACAGAATTCCAAGTGGGCATCCAGAAGGATTATATGAAGCGTTTGCCAATATTTATAAAACCTATATAAATGCCATTCTAAAGAAATTAAATAATGAAGAATTGACAACAGATGATCTGGACTTTCCAACAGCTTCACAAGGTGTAGAAGGTGTTAAATTTATTCACGCGGCTGTTACAAGCAATAAAGCAGGATCGACTTGGGTTGAATTGTAAGAAAAACTTGGTTAGTACAGATTAGAAAATTGGATTATAAATCTAGAATTAATATAATAATCTATTTGTTAGAGGGAATTTATAAAATAAAATCTAAAGTTTAAAAGATATATTAATTTATTAATGTAGTCAGTTGACTATAAGTAAATTATGCTTAGAATGCTTTAGATTTTATTTTTATATTTAAGCTGTGATTATTTTAAGAAATTATGTGAGGAGTGTTTTTATGTTATATCATGAAAATAGAAGATATGAGTCAGGATTCCCAATCAACGCTGAGATTTTTCATGATAAAAATTTTTTAGCTCATTGGCATTCTGAAATTGAAGTGGTATTGGTACGTGAAGGAAGCCTTGGCATGGGAATTAACTCTGAATATTATATATTAGAAAAAGGGGATATAGCTATATGTACTAGTGGTGATATTCACTATTATAATAGTAAAAATATGAAATCAGAAATTGTATTAATAGTTTTTCGCCCAGAATTACTTGGAAATGTGATTAATTTGCTGATTAATACCAGATTTGTATATCCTGTTATTAATACTTCTACTATTGAACAGTTGAATCTAGATAGAGCTGTTATAGATAATATTAAAACCTGCATTAATAATATTTTTCGAGAAATAAATCAAAAAAATAGTCATTATCAAGTTTTTACTAAAAGTAGTATTATAGAGCTTATTGGTCTATTTTTAAGGCATATTCCTTATCATTCAGCTAATTCTAATGGCAATATAGTTTGTGGAGAGGAATCAAGACTAATGAAAGCAATAAGTTATATAGAAAACAATTATACACAAGATATTTCATTAGAGGATATTGCTAAATTTTTAGAGATTAATCCATTTTATTTTTCAAGGGTTTTTAATAAGGGAACGGGATTAAATTTTAAAACTTATTTAAATACTATTAGGATTGAGAAAGCATATAACTTGTTAAAAACAAGTAATGACTCAATTATTGATATCGCATATGAATGTGGATTCAATAGCATACGAACGTTTAATAGAGTTTTTAAAAATATTAAAGGTACTTCTCCATCAATCTTCAGAGCAGTCAGAATGTAATTACTTTTTCAATAACTTACCCAAAAGCTTTTAATAATAAAAGAATATCCCCATACATAGAGGAGTCTTTATGTATGGGGCTTGGTTTATGCTAAATTATTTTTACACACTATTTTAATATACATATCTTTTTAATTTTTTCACACTATTTTGTAAACATATCTTATTAGCTTTTACATATTATTTTTCAATTATATTTTTAAAAGAGATTACAATGAGTCGATGTGATCAGCAGCATTTTCTCCTGCCATACGGCCGCTGTTTAAGGCATAGCCCATTGTATTACCTGGTAGTAAGAACATGTAACTATCGCCATAAATTGTACAAGTATCTGTACCAGCCGCATAAAGACCATCAATTACTTCAAAGTCTTGTGTTACTACTTCAGTTTTATGATTAATTTTAATTCCGCCTAATGAACCATAAGCACCAGGGAAGAATTTAGCTGCATAATATTTTCCTTTTTTGATTGGTCTCATATATTCAGATCTCTTACCAAAAGCCTCATCTCTGCTTTCGCAGGCATCATTATAATCATCAATTGTATCTAAAAGATTATCGCAATCAATTCCAGTTTTTTTAGCTAATTCTTCAATAGTATCAGCTGAAAATAAATATGGATTTCCTTGAGATATAGCTGTCTCCATATGTTCGTCAAAGCCATCAATACTTTCTTGATTTAGAACCATACTAACAACATCTACACCTTTTTTTAGATAGTGTCTTTTAATGGATTCATCAATAATCATAAAAGCACAACGGTCTTTTTGAAGATTTATAGCATTTCCAGCATAAGTACTATTTTCAAAGTGTTCTTCATTAAAGAAACGTTCACCTTGTAAATTTACTAAAAGATTTGGTTGGTTAAAGGCTGCATGAATTGATGATGTGACATTTTCTCCAGGAAGAGTCACAACCATTTCGATATTAATATCACTTTTTCCAGCTCCTGCGTTCCATGCCATTTTGATTCCATCCCCAACCAAACCAGGTATACGGAAACCAAAATAATCTTTTCCGCATTCATAGCCAGTGTATTCTTTTATCATATCAGCATTATCACCGAAACCACCTGTTGCAATAATAGCAGCTTTACAGTTTGCTTTTATCTCTTCACCATCTTTATTTTCAGCAATAACTGCGGTGATTTGACCGTTATTATTTACTAATTCTTTAGCTGGTGTTTCGAAATAGAATTCTACACCTAATTCTAAAGCTCTCTCAGTCATACGTTTTATCATAGTAGCAGCAGCTCTTGGACCAGGTTTACCAGATTCAGGTTTTACAATATGCCAAGTAGGTTCTGAACCAGGGAAGTATTTAGAAGCTTTGTAGAATTCAACACCCATATCTTGTAACCACTCAATAGTATCAGCAGATTTATCAAAATATTTTCTTACTAGGTTTGCGTCCACTCTCCAATGTGTATAATTCATAAACATATCGAAAGCTTTATTCTTATCTACAGTTGATAATTCTTTACGTTGAACACTAGTGCCAAGACCTAGTGGGCCCATTCCCATGTTAGCAGCACCACCTGTATTCATTGCCTTTTCAAATACTGCAACTGACATATTGCTTTCAGCAGCTGAAATTGCTGCTGCAAGTCCAGCAGGACCAGCAGCTACAACAACAACATCGCATGTAATTTCTTTCATATTAAAATCCTCCTTATAATTAACCTAACAATTCTTTTAGATTCTTTATTATATATGTTTGTATAAAAATTTATTGAAAATTATCTATAATACCGTATTGTAGAACTTGGTATTTTCTTAACAATTAAAATATGTTAAATTACAAATTGTCGTAAATATTTTTGGCTAAGTAATAGTGAATTTTTAATCTCTTCAGCAGAACCTTCAAAAGCTTTATCTTCAATTTCTATGCATGTGTTACCTTTATATCCGATATCAGTTAGCGCAGAAACGTATTTGCCCCAATTTACATCACCTAAGCCAGGTAATTTTGGAGACATGAATTGTAGTGGAGTAGCCATAATACCTACATCATCTAATTTATCTTTATAAACTTTAATATCTTTATAATGTACATGGAAAATCTTATCCTTAAATTCGTATAATGGTTTAATGTAATCAATTTGTTGCCATACAAAGTGTGATGGATCATAGTTTAATCCCAAATAATCACTTTTAATTGCATCAAACATCTTTCTCCAAATAGCAGGAGTTGTTGCAAGATTCTGTCCACCTGGCCATTGATCATTAGTAAATAGCATTGGACAATTTTCAATAGCAACTTTAACTTTATTTTCTTCTGCAAATTTTATAATTGGAGTCCAGACTTCTTTAAATATCTCAAGATTTTCTTCCACAGTTTTATTTTGATCTCTACCTATAAAAGTAGTTACTACACCAATATTAAGCTTATTAGAAGCAGCTATTAATTTCTTTATATGATTAATGTGAGTTTCTCTTTTTTCAAGGTCTGGATCTAAAGGGTTAGGGTAGTAAGCAAGAGAAGATAATGTCACATTTTTTTTATCACAATATTCTTTGATATAAGTAATTTTATTATCATCAAGTTCATCAACATTGATGTGTGTAACACCTGCATATCTACGTTCTGCTTTACCTTTTGGCCAGCAAGCAACTTCCACACATTCAAAACCGTTTTCACTCGCAAAATCAATCATTTCTTCAAATGTATAAGTATCTAAAATAGCACTTACAAAACCTAATTTCATATATAATGCCTCCAGTCAAAATTTTTTGATAGCATAAGCCAGAAGAGGTAGGCTCTTATGGCTTATAGTAACTAATTATTTATTAAAGGTATATTTCTTTACCAGTTTCAGCTGATTTGTATATTGCGTCTAGAATTTGTGTTACAACAAAAGCTTGTTCTGGTCTAACTAATGGATCTGTATCATTTATGATTGCATCCATCCATTGTGACTGTTCGCGTACACCTTCTGCTGATGCACCACCTTCGAAGAAGTCAACAATACCAGCAGGAGAAATAGTTTTTTCCATTAGTTGATTATGTTCTACATTGTTGTAGATAAGCTCATCTTTTGGATAGCTTCCACCATGATGAATTTCAGCTCCGCCTTTTGTCCCGCAAAGTGTTGTAGATGCTTCCATAGATTTTAGTACATTTAATGCCCAAGATGATTCTAGGTAAACAACAGCTCCATTTTCCATTTTAATCATACCAAATGCAGAGTCTTCTACTTCAAATGTTTCTGGATCCCATGGACCAAATACATTACCATCAGGACCATCAGCTTGACGTCCTAATTTATAGAATACTTGTCCAGTTACAGAGACTGGTTTATAATTATCCATCATCCAAAGTGTTATGTCTAATGCATGAGTACCGATATCTATTAATGGACCACCACCTTGTAGTGCTTTGTTAGGAAATACACCCCAAGTAGGAACAGCTCTTCTTCTAATAGCATGTGCTTTTGCAAAATAAACTTCTCCAAGTTCTCCATTTTTGCATGAAGCATTTAATGTTGTTGTATCATCACGGAATCTGTTTTGATAACCAATTGTGAATTTCTTTCCTGATTTTTTCCAAGCATCAATCATTTTTTGTGCATCTTCAGTGTTATGAGCCATTGGCTTTTCACACATTACATGTTTTCCAGCTTCAAATGCTGCAACTGTAATTGGGCAGTGTGCAACGTTTGGTGTACATACATGTACTACATCAAATTCTATGCTTGTATCAGCTAACATTTCTTTATAATCTGTATAGACTTTAGCATCTGGTGTTCCATAATCTTCAGCTGCTTTTTTTGCACGTTCAGGTATGATATCACAGAAGGCAACAATTTCTGCCTTGTTTGAATTAGCTTTTATGGATGGCATGTGTTTTTGATTTGCGATTCCTCCACAACCTACAATAGCAATTTGAACTTTTCCGTTTTTCATAATCAATTTCTCCTTCATATTTATATTTTTTAGAAAATTTTCATTTATTCAAAATCAACAGATTTTCCTATTGATGCTGATTCTCTGACTGCTTCCATTACAGCTAAAACTCTTCTTACTTCAGGTGCCTTAACAAGTATTTCTTCTTTTCCTTCTAATGCATTTAGATAATTTTCAAAGAACATAATATGAGCAACATTTACTTTAGGCAGTTCTTCAGTAACTAAGACTCCTTCTTGTGGTGGTCCAAATGAACGGGTTGGACCTGAGGCTGTCATAGTAGTTTTACCTGGAACATTTTTAAGAAGTTTTGTTGTTCTTGCAATTTTTCCTACTGGATTAAAGCCATCGCTATACATGCTTCCTTTATCTCCGCCAATAAACCAATGCCTTTCAAACCAGTTTGGCTTGTCCGCTAAGAAATATGTACCAAGTTCAATTTCACCTGTTACACCATTCTCAAATTTAAATAAGATTTTAAAGTAATCGTCTACTTCTTCGTTAATAACATTTCTTACATCAGCAAATATAGTCTTTATTTTACTATCAACCATATAAAGCATTTGATCTATTAAATGAACACCCCAGTCATATAACATTCCGCCGCCATATTTTTTGAAGACATGCCAATCATGCATGTTTCCATTTATTCCATATAACATTGATTGAATTGTATATACATTTCCGAGTGTATTTTGATCATAGACCTCTTTCGCAGTTCTGAAGTCTTGGTCGAATCTACGTTGTTGATGTACTGTAAATAATACACCTGCTTCCTTTACAGCAGCTATCATCTCATCGAATTCCTTTACATTCATGGCAGCAGGCTTTTCGCAGATTATGTTCTTGCCAGCTTTTGCAGCTTTAATTACGACTTCTTTATGAACATGATTACTTATTGAAATTATTACTGTATTAATATCATCGATTTTTAACAATTCATCGAAACTAGTGGTTTTTATAACATTTTCAGTTATTGCGTCTTTCATTTTTTCTTCTTCTATATCACATACAGCAACTACATTTGCAGATTCTAATGAATTTAATGTTTTTTCGTGTATGTGTCCCATAAAGCCAAAACCTATTATTCCAAAATTAATTTTCATCATTGTGCCTCCTTATATAATTTGATGAAATAACATATCGTATCTCTCTGAAAATATTATAGCATTATTTTCATGAAAAATTCAAGAGTAAAATCGAAATTTAAAGGTTTATTTTCAGAAAAAAGAGTTTTTTACTTGTTTGTTAGAAAAAAATATGTATTAAATACGAGAATGACTCAATTCTAGAATGTTTATATTATATGAAAAAATATAATTTGGTTCAGAAATAGCAGTAATTATAATTAATGGGATATGAGAAAAAATTGCGATAAATATCGTATATATTAATGTAATGATTTTTTTGATAAATCTTTTATAGCCTATATTAGAGAGGTTAGAGCATGGGAAAATCTGAAAAAATAGAATTATTTTCAGAAAAAACTTTAAAGATATTCGGGGATATGGTATGATTATTACAGGTAATTTCAGCTGATAAATTACAACATAAACATATATGAAAACAATAACAAACTATTATAAGAACTACATATAGAGCAAATATTTATGTATAAGTTATGAAGGGAGAATTAATTTGAAAAAAGAGAGCAATAAAAATATTAAAATTTCTATATTCTCTATTGCATTTGCATTAGGGTTAAATATCACTGGGGTAGCACCAATACTTGGATTGTTAGATAAATCATTTAAAGAACAGGGTTCAAATGCAGTTCAAACGCTTCAGACAATGCCGTATTTTTTATTAATGATAGGATCAATAATTGTTGGATGGTTGGTAACAAAAATTTCAAAGAAAAAGTTAGTACTTGGGGGATTAATCTTAATTGCGTTTATAGGTACAAGCCCGCTTATTGTAGATGATTTTTCATTTATGATGGTATCAAGATTACTAATAGGATTTGGATTTGGTATAATATCGCCTCTTAATACAACAATAATTAGTGAATTTTTTCATGGTAAAGACAGAGCAGCACTTATGGGATTGCATGTAACTGGAATGGGAATAGGCTCAATATTTATTAATATTGTAGGTGGAGTTTTAGGTAACTTTGGATATCAAAAGTTTTTTTTAGTTCATTTAATTGCTTTAGTAGCATTTATAATTGTAATAACTCAATTACCGGATACAGGAGTACAAGCTTCGAGTAAAACACAAAAATTAAAGTTAAATAGAATGGTGTTTGAATTATCTTTAACTAGTTTTTTTCATACCTTATTCATAACAGCATATTTAACGAATATTGGTACACACATTATGGAAAATTTAAATGGAAGTTCAGATCTTACAGGAATAGTAACTGCAGTGCAAGGAGGATTTGCACTTCTTGTTGGGTTTAACTTTTCAAAAATATCTTCAGCGCTTAAGCAGAGAACATTACCTTTTTCTATTTTTGCGGCGGGCTTAGGGTATTTATCTCTTATAGTTTTGCCTGATAATATGTTTGGAATTTTATTTGGCAGTGCATGTTTAGGAGTTTCTTTAAGTTGCTTCATGGCACAAGCATCTTATATGATATCTGTATCAGTTCCACAAATTGCAGTTGCTCTTGCAAATGGTGTTTTTGCAGTTATTGGTGGAATAGGGGGCTTATTATCTCCTATTATACTTAATAGCATTACTAATGGTATGTTTGGAAGTATATCAACTAACAGGGTATTTACAATATGTACAATTGGAATGTTTTTATTAGCAATATTTAGTTATGCTTTAGTTATGTATAGAAATAAGGGCTTGGTGAATGAATTATAGAGAATAGAATTTTAGATTAATCATGAAATATCTTAAAAGGCATAGAGGTGATTATGTGATAATGCCAAACCAAGATAAAAGAAAAATAATTAAGTTAATCCATATATGATAAGCATGGGCAAACACAAATCACTGAACTATAAAGATCACTTTATTGTATGGCTAGGAATCATAGCATAATGTCCATATTATTTTCTTTTATATTGTTAAGGTTGGTGGAATAGTCTACCATCCTTATAATTGAGATTGGAGTTTGAGCTTTACTATTAGTTGTGGAAACGTTTTAGAATGTGACTATATGTAATGAAGGATATTTTATATATAGAAAACTAGCGATGAAATAATCGAGATTCTAGTAAAGGTAGGGTATTCACATAATGGTGAAGAGTCTGGAAAACTATTTTTTAAGGAGGTGGAATAATAGTTTACATAATTAACTGGTTAATAATTTAAGAAAGAAATGGAATAGGAGAGGATTCAATGAAATGGTTTAATAACTTAAAAATGATTCAAAAGCTTGTATCGGCATTTATTATTGTTGCATTGTTCATAGGTATTGTTGGTGGAATTGGAATATACTCAATGAAGAATATGAATGATAATCTTGAAAATATTTATAATAATGACTTATTAAAGATTAATTATATCAATAACCTTAGATCAAATTCAATTTTAGGGGAAAGGGAGATATTGTTAGCAACTAATGCCTCATTTAGGCCTGGGTTAGAAACATTTAAGGAGAATATTCAAACTATAAACAATAAAGATGATGAGATTATTAAAAACTACGGAGCAATACTGACTACTGATTTAGAAAGAAAGCAATTTTCTGAATTTGAAAAACTATTAGCTAAGTCCCGGGAAATAGGTGATAAAATAATCAAACTGGTTGATAATGAAAAATATGCAGAGACTGGAGAATTAATGGCTGAGTATGGTGAAGGTGTTTTAACTGATAAACTTGCATTTTTAGATGAACAGTTAGAATTGATTACAGAAAACGCAAGAACTGACTATAATAATAGCCAATTAGTATATAAAAGAGCTTTTATTGAAAGTTTAGCAATAACACTTATAGGTTTATTGATTGCAGTAACTTTAGGAATAATAATTTCTATAACAATTTCAAGGCAAATAAATAAGATTATAGTAGTTGCTAAAGCTATTAGGAAAAATGATTTATCCAAAACAATTGATATAGACAATGATAGTGAAATCGGAATCTTATCTAAGGCTTTAAATAAATCTGTTGAGAACTTAAGGATATTAATTGCAGAAATATCAATTGGAGCTGCTGATATAAATACGGTTAGTGGAGAATTGTCTACTACAACAGAAGAAATTTCAGTAAAAATGGACATGGTTAATGAGTCGGTGAGACAGGTTTCATTAGGTGCAGAACAATTAAGTGCCACTACTCAAGAAGTAAATGCTACAACAGAAAGTATTTCGGCAAATGTAGAAGATACTGCAGAAAAGGCTAGGCATGGAAACTTAAGTGCGAAGAATATAGAAGCGAAAGCAAAAGAATTTAGGAAAACTGCTGAAAATAGTGCTAGCATGTCAGATAAGGTATATTTGGAAAAGCAAGAAAGTATAGTAAGAGCAATAGAAGAAGGAAGAGTTGTAAGCCAAGTTAAGATAATGGCAGACGAAATAGGGAATATAGCAAGCCAAACTAATCTTCTTGCATTAAATGCAGCAATTGAAGCAGCAAGAGCGGGAGAACAAGGAAAAGGATTTGCTGTCGTTGCAGATGAAGTTAGAAAATTAGCTGAGCAGTCATCTGTTACAGTTCAAAAAATCCAGGAGGTAACTCAGAAAGTTCAACTGGCATTTGAAAATATATCTAGTAGTGCTCATGATGTATTAGGTTTTATTGATAACAATGTTAAGCCGGATTATACATTATTTGTGGATACAGGAAAACAGTATGGAGATGATGCACTGAAATTTTCTGATTTATCATCTAATATTTTAGCTTCAATGAATACAGTAAATGAAACTATATCCGAAATTAAAAATGCTATTGAAACTGTGTCAGCTACGGCTGAGGAATCAGCTGCTAGCTCAGAGGAAATATTAGCAAGAGTTAACGAATCAACTTTGTCTATTCAGGAAATACATAAAACTTCAAAGGAACAAGCCATGCTGGCAGAGAGACTCAATTGTATGGTAAAGAAATTTAAATTATAAGAAAAATGCCTAGTAGCAAATAAACATAAATAAAAAACAATGAATTATATATTATTCATTATTTACATATTTCAAATGAGAAATTATTTAAAACTATAGGAGGAATTTTAATGAGAAAATATGGATTTGGAATAGATATAGGTGGGACAACAATAAAAATGGGACTATTCAAAGTTGATGGAACTTTATTAGAAAAGTGGGAAGTAGATACCAGAAAAGAAGAGGATGGTAAATATATTTTAGGAAGCATAGCAGAGGAAATAGAAAATAAGTTAAAGGAAAAAGAAATTCATAAAAATGATGTAGTAGGTGTTGGAATTGGAGTACCCGGTCCGGTAAGTAGTGACGGAACAGTTTTAAGGTGTGTTAATCTAGGCTGGGGAATATTTAATGTAGAAGAAACTTTAAGTGAAATAATTGATCTTCCAGTAAAAGCAGGCAATGATGCTAATGTGGCAGCTTTAGGTGAAATGTGGCAAGGTGGAGGAAAAGGATATAAAAATGTAGTGATGGTAACACTTGGAACTGGTGTTGGTGGTGGAATCATAATTAATGGAAATGTAATTTCAGGAGCAAATGGAGCAGGCGGAGAAATCGGGCACATAAAAGTAGTTAAAAATGAAACTGAAACTTGTGGTTGCGGAAAAACAGGATGCTTAGAACAATACGCGTCAGCTACAGGAATTGTAAAAGAATCAAAAAAACTTTTAATCGAAGATAATAGTTCTTCAATATTAAGGAGCATTAGCGATATTACAGCAAAAGATATATTTGACACAGCTAAAGAAGGTGATAAATTAGCTAGTAAATTGGTTGAAGATTTGGGAGAAAAATTAGGAAGTGCTCTTGCTAGTATTTCATGCGTATGTGATCCTGAAGT